>OIZO01000014.1_pt1 | contig 143389 bp, 128 predicted proteins | sample 1588551 | NCBI WGS metagenome assembly OIZO01 (sample SAMN03283271) | human gut metagenome | biome: human-associated habitat; material: feces | host: Homo sapiens | place: Peru | collected 2012
CCGCCGTAACATGGTTGATGTAAAAAGTATCGCTATCTAACCTCAGCAAAATTACTTCCGCTGTAACCGTCATCAATAAAAATATCCACCAGCTTCAAATCATCATTGGCACCTATAAATCCCTCCAGCAAAAGTTTCTGGTTGGAAATACTGTTACTTTCCTTCTTCTCCAGTCCATCAATATCTTCATCTCCCTGAGACAATCTCAGATAAATTCCTGTTCTGTATATATCAATCTGTTTCTTACTCATTACAATTCCTCCTATCGTTCTTCAACTGCTGTAAAAATAGCTTCTATTGATATCTAAGTGACGCTTTCCGTTCTATATAGCAATTCATAACATCCGTAATGCTACAGCTTCCTGCAAAGGTGGACTGAACAGTATATTTTCCATACCGTTTCGCCTTTCCCTGTTGTTTTGCATCATGCTGCGAACACTCCGTCACATTCCGCTCTTTCGTATCTGTTTCCTGCAAAATACACTCTTCTCCTTCCCTTCAAAAATGAAAAACAGCCTGAAAATGTCCTGCTTATGGCTAAATCATGAGACACAAAAACCGCTCTCCATAGTTAACAAAGTCTCTTGTTACATCTGCTGTAACAACTGCGCTACATATCACATTTACACACGAAAGCCGAAAAGCACAAACCATACAGAAAAGCTAAATAACTTACATCTTTTCTTCATTTTGGTTCGATATTCATTTCAACTTAAATTGTTTTGACGTCATATATTCTTATAATCTCTGACGTCATACTCTGCATCCATACTATGTTTCCGTATGTAAATATGTATGTAAGCTTGCGCTTACTTTGTTGACCATGGACAGCGGTTATTATTTCATGGTGTCTCATCTGCACCGACATTTTCAAGCTGTCTTGTTGTCAACTATTCAATTAGAAAAGCTTAACATTGGTCATTACGTTGGCTGGACGCTCGCAATGTTTTACAGGTATTGTGGCTATTTTTCAAATTCATTTGTTTGCCACATGTTTATGTTACATCCCGAACAAATATTTGTCTACCACTTTTTTCCACCTTTTTTGACAAAATATGATTTTCAGCATTTTTACCAGTCACAATCATCACACGCTCCCCTTATGCATCATCGTGCAGCAACTATTATGCTGTTCTGCTTGTTGTTTCCTGCCTCAGATATGCTATCAGCAACTCCTCTAGCGTTGATTGTTCACCATATGACATGGTTACTTTTATGGCACTCCCTTTATCTGTATCTATTTCAATTGTTTTATCTGTAATATCTATTTTTTCTTCCATCTGCGCTACCTCCATAAAAAAAACGCTATCCATAGCTCATTCGAAAATGCATAAACTATGGATAACGATTTTGGTTATCACTAATTCTGTTTTGGACTTCTCTTAACGTCCTATGAAGGTATACGCCGGTCTTCCTGACCCCTCATCGCCCCGTATACGTAAAGGTGTACTCACCTCCGGGAATTACAGATGAGCCACTATCTGTGTTCACGACGCCTTCTCCATTCTGGAGAAGCACTATCTCCCCTACCTGCATTGCGGGGATCGGGACGAACTTCTCGTCCCTCATGGGTTATTATCCTTACGCAACATACCTGCTCCCGCATTGCCCGAACTTCCATCCAACCTCTCAGCCTTCATCTCTCAATCCATCAGCCTACTAATATGATAACTGTGACTTTCATCCTGCGGGTATATGATCCGTAATTTTACTCAAATCTGTAACTGCTATTCAGTTGTCAATTTTCATTTTCTCATCAGCTTTTTCAAACCTGGATATAGGATAAACCAATCCAGTGACATCCACAAGGGACTATCATGGTTTATTTTTGAGAAAAAGCGTCAATTTTTGACCTTTTTCTGATTTCCGCAAATATCATACTGCCTTCCGTCATGATTGTACACTTCGGCAAAGTATGAGATTTGCAAATCGTGTGTTCATTATACGATGAGAATTTGTGTTTGTCTATGGACAGTGTTGGTGTTTTTGGGGAGATTTACACCAGGATTTGGTGTTTTTTTATAATTCATTATATCAGTTTTTTAAATTTACACAAAACTTGAAACATTCTCTCCGTACACTCATATTTTCTTTCTCATTTACAATTACAGTAATTGTATATTTCTTTTAACATATTGCACATTTCATCATAATACTTTGCTTTTCCACCTGCTTCAATCCATTGCTTAGTTAACATCACCATTGTTGAATTCCTACAGTTATCTTCTGAAAAAATAGTCTGACATATATTTCCCACAGACCTCTTTGCATTAATATTATCAATTGGTTTTAAAATTCTATCGCCATATATGTCATCTATTCCGTCAAACTGTAACACAATTGCTTCTGGTATACAATTACCTGGCAAATAGTACAAATGTGTTTCTGCGTATTTAAGATATTTCTTATACACATCTATCTTTTGACTTTCAACCGCACCATTTTTTCCACCATCTACCAATGCATTAATTATAGCATTTGAGGACGTTAATCCTCTAATATATTTTTCTAAGCATTCAACATCCTCTATTTCACCAGCTGGTATTTCTGAATATTCAACTAATTTATCTGGTTTTTTATCCCCATCAAGAATAATAAAAACCTTATCATACATTTCATCCAAAGCTAAAATAGGTAAATGTTTTGTTACTAAAGTCTCTGCTCCACCATGTCTATATTCCACCGAAAAATAATCATCGATTTTTAAATGAATAAGTAATTTTTTTATAAAAGTTTGAGCAGACGCATCTTCACACAAAATCAAATTTTTTCTGTCCATTTCCTCTTTAATATTATAAAAAGCTTCTTGATAATACACATTATTTACTATATCTGTCGTTCCTTCATCATTCACTTCAAACAATTTGATTGCCTCCCTAGGCATTTTTTCTATCAATATCATAGAGTGTGTTGAAATAATAACTTGGTGATGTTTTTTCATGACCATATTTAACAGAAATAACTTTAATTTAATTTGAGCACTTGGATGAAGCGAAACTTCGGGTTCATCCAATAATATAAGTGAATCCCTTTTAGCATCCATTATTGCACAAACCATATTTATTATTGCATTTTCTCCACTACCTGCATTCGCCTCTGAATACCGAAGTCCATTTTTTGTATGTAACAAAATAGAATTTCCCCATGATTGATATATCCTATGGTATATTCTTCTTATTTCAATATAGTTTTTCCCTAAAATAAAATTAATTGCCTCCAGCTTTTCTCTTCCATTTTTCATATCAATCACTTCTAATTCGTCATGCAGAACATTTTCAGGATGGTTAAAATAAGCTACTTTTTCTCCTTTAAAAGCTCGATTTAAAAGTTTTGATTGTTTTTTTATATATTCTTTTGATTCTTTGTTCTTTTGTTCAAACATTCTCACTTTACGATCTGGTTTAGATTTATAAAAGTGAAAATATTTATCATACGCACTTAATTCCCCTCTAAAATCAAAATATACAACATTTTTCTCTACTGGATTATTTCGAGTCTCATTATCCATATTATTATCTTTTTTCATTCCTACTTTAACGTCCAATGCATCAGTCTCCCAATAATCAGGTGATTTTACACTAGGCTGTCTTTTCTTTATTACTTCTTTTATTCTTGTTTCACAATCTTTTTGATAACCATAGAAATACTTATTTCTTCCATCCTCAATGGGATCAACATCTGTTGAAAACCAATAATCTCCAGTACTTTTATTCTGTGGACATCCATATATCGCCTGTAATACAGAACTTTTCCCAGTACCATTTTTACCAACCAGCATAGTTAAAGGAAATTCGAATTCAATTTTAGAGTTTTCTGTCAAGTTTTTGTATTTAGGGAACTGAATATATTTGATATAATTCATAAATTTATTATCTAAATAATCTTTACTGATTATTTTAATCAGTTTTTCAAAATTTTGTTCCATGTAAATAACTCCTTTATCCTGACGTGCCATCATTCTGTTTTCTTGCAGTATAGTATTTTGATTCTTACCTAAACCTTACCTGCAGATTTAACTTAATAAACATCTCTCCGTTTTCTTCATACAGGCTCATATACTCATGTCTGCCGGTTGATGCTCTCTCCAGAATCGTGTTATCCAACAGATACTGTTCAAAGAAATTCCTGTTATAGATATGATATGCCAGTATTTCTCCATCCGCTTTTACAATGATATATCCTCCATTTGCCTCATCCAAGCCATCCCACGGCTTTGCTGGTTTCATCCCCAATGCACAAGAGCAGAGAAACTTCTTGAATTTATATGTATACATCATTGCATCGCCATATCCAAGAGGATCTCTTTCGCCAAGCATTTCTACCAACTTATCGCAATCCTTTACATCCTCAGAATAGAAATACAACAGCATATTTCCAATAATTTCAGGCATACTGCTGTCAACCATAATAAGATTTCTCTTAAATCCATCATGATTCATTCCATAGTATTTTTCACTGCCACCATACTCTGCAATCTTCGCCATTCTGTCCTTAATCTTAGTCCTTGTATCAATGGCATTAATCTCTTCTGCCTGTTCAGATGTTATGCCTGTAACCTTGTATATAAAGTTGGTAGTCAATCCTGCATTTAACAATGTAGGAGCATTTCCTACTTCTGATTTAATAGAAAAACCCACATTACGAATGAAATTAGTATGGATATCCTCAATCTGCATTGAAATATCTGTTGTATCAGCGGCAGGAGCCTTGATTTTTGTAACCTTTATTCCGTTTGCAAACTTTGCTACTTCCTCTACTTCAAAGCTTCCGCTATGTGAAGCTATTTCCTTCAACAATAAATTTGCATTTTCTTCCAGCTCTGTTCTTGAAACACTTAATATCCGATTAGACTGAATCTCCAGATGAACCATATCATTATCAATAACATAATCAATAACTTCTCCCCTGGTTTCTTCTCTCATTATCTTAAGTATAGGGTAATATACTTCATCGATTTTTTCTACCTTTTCATTGGCTGCATAAACACGACCTTGGCTGAGTAATTTCATAAAAGCATATAATTCAGACCATTCGCCCTTATTACCTGACATTCTATTTCCATTATTGCTCATATACTCAATACTCCTTTCATATTATATATAACTATTTAACTGCGAAATCTAAATGTAAAGTTTATATCTATACAATAACATGGTTGTTCATAATGACTTTCATCATAATATACATATCCATAATCTCCACGCTTGTCACTATTACGCTTTTTAAAAATATTTTCAGGAATTTCAAGTCCATTTAAATACTCCTCTGCCTGAGCTATAGTGTACTTACAATATGAACCATGTTCTGGTCTTTCCAATTTCATGTTCTTAAATAAATACTCTGTAAATTTTTCGTCGGATACAGCTCTACAATATAAAATTTCTCCATTACTTTTTACATCAATATATCCACCATTTATTCTCCGTGTTCCATCCCAGCGTTTAGATGCAGTCAATCCTGCAAAGGCACAGAACAAAAAATCCTTAAACTTTGCTTTATATACCGTATTCGGGCTATGTACATTAAGTGGATTAATTAATGCCACCGCTTCGGCTACATCTGATAATTTGCGGGTAACAGGCTTTTCATAGTACCCATAATCTGATAACAACATCGCATCAAACACGGACAGCATATTTACATCATAGTGTTCTAAATTCCATGTAAAAAATGGTCCCGTTTCTTTTGCTTCTCCATATCTTCTATTATCTATAATTTTACTGCCCATAAACTTTAAATCTAATTTTTCAGACAACTTAATGTAGTCTATTCTTGCGTCTAAATCACATCCCCCTACAGAATTTTTCATAGAATTTATATAATGCATTGTTTCTTCGTCGCACCCCTCAACTCTATACACCATCTTTGACGCTTGTGAATAATTAAATAATGTGGGCGGATTACCTAAATGTGATTTCACCGAAAAGCCAATAACTTCACGACTCGAATCATTACTATTTAAAACTTCCAAAAGTATATCTGTTTTCTTATCATATTCATCGTCAACACAAGATTCCTTAATATTATGTATTCCCATTGTTTTTATCAAATAATCCTCGATATCAGGAAATTCAAATGCCTTACTGCCTTTTGCCATACGGATATATTCAAACAATCTCTCAGCATAACCTGAAACCTCTGATATTGGTATTAGAACACTGTCCTCACGACCTTCAAATGCAACAATATAATCAGTATTAATTGCATACTCATTTTTTACACCTAAATTCTTTCTTATAATTTTTAAAACATCCATATATACAGACAGAACTTTATTCAAATCTTCATCTCCTGAATAAATTCTTCCTTCTGCCAGCAGTTTTAAAAAAACATAAGCTTCGCTCCAATCACCTTTATTTAAACGCCAAGCCATATGAACACTCCTAACCTAATCATTTGCTGTTATCTAAAACTTTCCTTATCTCTTTTGCTATTGCCTCAATAACATTAACTGTTACGCTGTTACCTAACTGCTTGTATAAATGAGTATCTGCCAGTTCCAGTTTAAAATCATCCGGGAACCCCTGCAGTCTTGCCCATTCTCTCGGAGTCATTTTCCTAATACCTTCTCTGTTAACTTCACCTTTAATATGCGTAATCGGCGTAAAATTTGTAAGTCTCTTATCTACAATAAGGTTTCTTTCACGCCCCATTCCACCACAAACGATTGCACCTGCTTTTCCATCCAGGTCTCTGATTTCATATCCAAATCCGTTTCCCTTGGATTCATGACGAGCCTTATGTCTCTTCAAAGTTTCAATATACACCGTTGACAAATAATATTTAACGCTAACCTCATTTTCTTCCAGAATATCCCTGATGCAGGTATTCGAATTAGTCGGTTCCGGGAACTTAAAACTACTGCTGTCAATGTCATTCCTAAATGCCACAATGTAAATTCTCTCCCGATTCTGAGGAACCCCAAAATCTTTGCTGTTTAACACCTTATCATAAACTGTGTATCCTATTTGCTCGAATGCTTTTTTGATAACCTTAAAAGTCCGTCCTTTGTCATGAATAGTCAGCCCTTTTACATTTTCACAGAAAATAACTTTAGGCTGATGATACTCGCATATTCTTACAACATCTTGAAACAATGTTCCTCTACACAAACCTTTATAGTCATCATCAAATCCCATTCGCTTTCCAGCAAGTGAAAAAGCCTGACACGGAAATCCTGCAAGACAAATATCAAATTCTGGAATTTCCTTCTCGTCTATCTTTGTTATGTCACCTGCTATATCAAACTTATCATTATAATTCAACCTGTATGTCTGTTGTGCATATTCATCCCATTCACTTACAAACACTGTCTTGATTTTTTTCTCAAATGCCTTATCAAAACCTTTTCTAATTCCACCAATACCGGCAAACAAATCTATAGACTTATACATGTCAAATCTCCTCTATTCCATATCATAATCATTACATTTTTCATCAAAAATTGCTTCTTCTATTACCCGTATACATTCATCTGTGTTTTTCATAATGTCCTTACCCCAGAATCTTATAACGGTCCAGCCGAGAAACTGCAGCTGCTTATTAACTTCATCATCCCTATGCTGATTTTTAGATATCTTATTTATCCAAAATTCAGCATTTTTCCCACGTTCCAACTGCGGTTTTAGTACTTCCCAGTCTTTTCCGTGAAAAAACTCGCTGTCACAGAAAATAACAATTTTATATTTTGTAAGCACTATATCCGGTTTCCCCGGCAGTCCTTCATAATTCTTTCTGTAACGATATCCTCGTTTCCATAATTCCTTACGAAGTTTCAACTCTATCGAAGTATCTTTCGATTTGATATTTTTCATATTCCTATGTCGCTGCTCTTTTGTAAGCCTGTCCATAATTATCACTCCGCTTCATCAGGCACAATCTCCAAGATGTCAGAGATATCACATTTTAATGCCACGCATATTTTAAGCAATATGTCTGTATTTACATTCTCGTTCCTGCCTAATTTTGCGATTGATGCATTACTTACACCTGATTGCTCCGCTAAATCTTTTTTCTTCATATCTCTGTCAATCAGCAGCTTCCATAATTTCTTATAACTTATCTTCATTTCATCCTCCGAAATCAGAACATATATTCGTTTCTATTTTCTATCATATCACACAAGTCTGCATATATCAAGTTCTTTTTCATAATTAATTATGAGTTCTCACATTTATTTTCTTGATTTTAGAGACAGAGAGTACACCTATCGTGCCCTCTGGGGTAAATAGTAAGCTGAGAAAATTGTATATTTAAATTAAAAAACAGCACCCCGGCAGTACCCATCTACTGCCGAAGCGCTATCCATTCCATCAATTATTCCATTAATATCTACCCAAATATACTCATCAGATTAGCCACAACCAGGCCGCCGCCGGTTCCGATGACATAGCCGAGCAGCGCCATCATGATACCAACTGGTACGAGGGCATTTGAGTATGCGCCGGCGAGAACCGGTGCTGTTGCTGTTCCACCGATGTTGGCGAGGGAAGCAACACAGCATGTGAAGATGTCGAGTTTCAATATCTTCGCAAGTGCAATCATTATTGCCACATGGATAAGGAGGATTACGAATCCTGCTAGAAGCCATATTGGGGCATTGCCGACTGCTCCAAGGTCTGCTCTTGAGGCTATTAAGGCAATGACTATATAAAGCATTACATTTGAAATTTCCTCCGTTCCCTTAATCTTGCCAAATGGTGTCAGGGCGAATACGATACCAAGCACTGATACGATAAGCACTGTCCATGTTGTGCTGTCAAAGAATGATAAATGTGCATTAATCATGCTGCCAAGCTCCATTGAAACTGCCGATACTAAGAGTCCTGAACCGAGCAGAAGAATGATGTTCTGCCATACGAGAGGCTTTGTGTTGGCTTTTGCTTCCTCTTCGAGTGCAGCGCCAACGCCGTCGATTATGCTTGTGTCTGCCTTTGTCCATTTGTTGAACTTCTCGTGATTTCCGATTGCCCACAGAAGGAACATTACATAAAGTGTCGCGCAGATTGAATCCATAACAAGAGCGTAAGCCATTGTTGCTTCGTCAACGTCAAGTGCTGCCTGGATTGCGAGCATGTTTCCGCCACCGCCCATCCAGCTTCCGCACAGTGCGCCGAGCGCTTTCCATGAACCTGCGCCTAAGAGCTGGTGGAATATTGCATACGAAACGAAGAATCCAAGTCCGATTGACAAAGTTGCTGCGAAGAAACCGATAAGCATTTTAGGTCCAAGCTTGATGATTTTCTTCAAATCACATCGAAGCAGCATTATGAAAAGCATCGCATATAATATCGGGTTCTTGACTGATTTGTACACAGTGCCTGTTGCACTAAGGTCCCACACTTTCATTGTGCAAAGCAGCATAAGCCCCAGGTATATAAGTACAATCGGCGGTGCAAAATTAAAGAACACCTGTGCCTTTTTTCCTTTAATAATCTTAGGTAGATTTACTAATATTGCGGCTGCAAATATAAGTGCCGCAAGGTATAAAAAACCATCTTTAATCATGTATTAATTCTCCTTATGATTAATATATACCATATTCTACCCATTTTTCTGTAGTATATTACTTTGCGGAAGTAAATGTGGTTCAATCTGTCGCCCACGGCAGGGACACGAATTATTCCAAGCCATGTGGGAATTGCATGCCGCCTGGTACAAAAGTGCAGCGCGGTAAAGCTCGTTCAAGCGAAGCGCGTTTGCTTTACCGCGTTGTAATAAGCTCTGTAGCAGGCGGCATTTACTCCCACCAGGCGATGGAATACTGAGTGTTCATGCTGTGGACGGCAGATTGCACCACATCTACTTCCAAAAGTTTAGTTATAAACTTTTAAGTATCTCCAGCAGATATTCCCATGTTCTCTCCACTGAAGCCACATCCATACACTCATCAGGCGTATGCACACTCTCAAGTGTCGGTCCAAATGATATCATATCTACTCCCGGCATTTTACCAGCAAGTATGCCGCATTCGAGTCCGGCGTGGATTGAAGTCACTTCGGGTTCGTGACCGTACACATTTGTAAAGCTCTCAACGCATATCTTTCTTAACTGCGAATCACTCTTGTATTCCCACGCAGGATAGTCCGACATTGTGACTACTTTTCCTGACAAATGTTTTACAAATGTGGTAACTCTCTCTAGCAATAATTTCTTTCCAGCCGCTGTATTGCTTCTTATAAGATATTTATACACAAGCTTGTCTGCGCCAAGGTACGCAGTTCCAAGATTGAGCGAAGTCTGCACCATGCCCTTAATCTCCTGACTCATTTTGTACACACCATCAGGACTTAACTGGAGGGCATATATTACATTTGCAGTGCTATGGGAATCGAGAACTTTGTCTGCTGCAGCGTCTGTTTTTTCAACCTCAATCTTAGCATGTGGCTCTGTCGCGCTGATTTCCTGCATCCACACATCCGCACTCTCTTTGATGCTTTGTTCAAATGTTGTAACATCGCAGCTTCTGACACTTACAACTGCCTTTGCTTCTTTTGGAATTGCATTTTCCTTGCCGCCGCCTGAAAGCGACACAAGTCTGAAATCTGCCGCGCAACTGGCATGTGAAAGAAGTGAAGCAAGCAATCTTATCGCATTAGTGTGCTGTTTGTGAATCTCAACACCGGAATGACCACCGGCAAGCCCGCTTATCTTAACCTCAAAGCAGACCTGTCCATTTCCTGCAGCATCTGATGCATTGTCATCCTGCTCTCCACCTGCCACCCAGCCCGCAGCATCCTCATACTCAACCGGAATATCGCACTCAGCCCTCACACCACCAGCACAACTTACATACAATATCCCCTCACTTTCAGAATCAATATTGATAAGCCTCTTTGCTGTAAGATCAGAAGTGTCGAGGTCTCTTGCGCCAAGCATTCCAATCTCTTCATCGCTCGTAAGCACTGCCTGTATAGGAGGATGCGCAATCGTATCCGAAGCAAGCACTGCCAGAATAAATGCAACTGCAATTCCATCATCAGCGCCAAGCGTAGTGCCGTCAGCCCATACTATCTTACCATCGGTGCATGCCTTAATGCTCTGTACACTCATGTCAATATCGAAGTCCGGCTCTTTCTCACACACCATATCAAGATGCCCCTGCAAAATCACAGGCTCACAGTCCTCATATCCAGAAGAACCAGCCTTAAATATAACAATATTATCAGCCGCATCCTTCCTTGCCTTAAGCCCATGCAACTTAGCAAACTCCAGACAATAATCCGCAATCATCCCTGTATTCCCAGAACCATGCGGAATCGAGCATATTTTTTCAAAATAAGAAAACACCTCACCAGGTGACAATTCATTTAACTTCATAAAAAGCCTCCTAAATCAAATAAACACATCACAGCCAGCCCAGCACCTGGAGTGCAACGACCAGGTGCGTCCGTCTGCCACACCTTCCCCGAACACGCGCCGTAAATAAAATCATATTTCCAATCCGGCATATATAGCCGCTGCGGCTGGGACAGTGCAGGGTGTACGCCTGAGTCTGGCAAGCTGTGCAGAAGTTAATGCCGCCATCTGCAAAAGTTCAGGGGGCGAAAGCTCATTCAAGCGAAGCGCGTTTGCTTTCGCACCCTGTAAAAAACTCTGCAGATGGCGGCATTTACTACTGCTAAGCGAAGACAGTCCGAAGGTGTACTCCCTGCACTGCCCCAGCCGCAGACCGGTCTACACATACCTTATCGAAAAATGATTCTATTTCACATGCAATATCTCATGAGCCCTATGTGACAACGGTTTCTCAAAATACTCCTCATAGCACTGCTTAACCGATGGATTCTCATGTGAGAATCTAAGATTATCGCGCTTATCAAGCCCGTACAGCACATGACGTCGCTCCTCAACCATCACAGCGTCTTCCTTGTAAGGCTGTCCGCCTCCGTTGATACAGCCGCCCGGACAGGACATGATTTCAACGAAATCATAGTGAACCTCGCCCTTCTTAATAGCATTCACCAAACGTCTTGTGTTGCCAAGTCCGCTGGCAACAGCTACATTTACAGTTGTCCCATTAAGGTCAAATGAAGCTTCCTTCCAGCCCTCAAGACCTCTCACTGACTGGAACGCATCCGCATCAGGATTATTTCCTGTCACAAGATAGTAAGCACTTCTGAGTGCCGCCTCCATAACACCGCCTGTTGCACCGAATATAACGCCAGCACCTGTTCCTTCACCTAAAGGATTGTCGAACTCGTCCTCATCAAGTTCTTCCGGCTTTATGAAAAATGCTTTGAACATTCTTTCAACTTCTCTTGTTGTAAGAACTGCGTCAACATCTTTGCCTCCGTCCCATGTACACTCATCCTTTTTTGCAAGACAAGGCATGATTGACACACAGAATATCTTCTCCGGGTCAACCCCAAGCTTTTCTGCATAATACGACTTTGTTATTGCACCAAACATCTGCTGTGGTGACTTTGCTGTTGAAAGTCTGCCTGCCATCTCAGGGAACTCGCTCTTTACGAATTTCACCCATCCTGGACAGCATGATGTGAACATTGGAAGTCCTGACTCCTTGATTTCTGGAAGCCTTTCAAGAAACTCGCTTCCCTCCTCCATAATTGTCATGTCTGCTGCAAATGTTGTGTCAAATATATAATCAAATCCTATTCTTCTAAGTCCTGCAACAAGTCTTTGTGCTGTCGCATATTCCTTAGACATACCAAAATCTTCGCCCCATGCTGTTCTTACTGCAGGTGCAATCTGTACTACTGTAATGATATCCTCATTTTCAATTGCATCAAGCACGATTCCGACATCGTCTCTTTCTGTAAGTGCACCTACAGGGCAGTTGCTTACACACTGACCACAAAGTGTACATGCAGTCTCCGCAATGTTCTTGTTTGCACGCACATTTACAGTTGTACGCGAACCTGTATTTACAACATCCCATATGTGCATTCCCTGAATATTATCACACACCTGCACACAACGCATACATTTGATACATTTCTGGGCATCTCTGATAAGTGGAAATGTTTTATCCCAATTATCTTTTTCTAATATTGAATCATATGGCATCTCTGATATATTAAGTTCATTTGCAATTGACTGTAACGCACAGTTACCACTTCTTATACATGTACCACATTTGTAATCATGCTGTGAAAGTATGAGCTTTACATTAGTCTTTCTTGTTGTACGCACTTTTCTTGAATTAGTGTAGACAATCATGCCTTCTTCTACGAAGTTATTACATGCTGTAACACATCTGTCAGTACCCTCTACTTCAACAACACATACACGACATGCACCAATTGCGTTGACTTCTTTGAGATAGCAGAGTGTAGGTATTGTCTCTCCTATTGTTTTGGCAGCTTCAAGAATGGTAGTTCCTTCTTTTACTGATACAGCTTTACCGTTAATTGTTAAATTTACCATTGTTTCTCTCTGCCTCCTCTGAATGAACCAAATCCAAAATGATCACATCTTAAGCAGCGTCCAGATTCCTGACATGCTTCCTCGCATGAAAATCCATATTCAATAGGTTCAAAGTCTTTCTTTCTGTCTGCGGCATCACGCAGTGCAACCTCAACTCGTCCGCAAGGTACCTTATCCTCATATCCGGCATAAGGTATCTCTACATCTGAAGTTATCTCGTGATGGTAGCCAAGATATTCATCAATGTTGGCTGCCGCAACCTTTCCGGCTGCTATAGCCCTGATTACTGTTGCAGGTCCTGTTACGCAGTCTCCTCCTGCAAATATTCCTTTACGTTCTTTAATCTCACTTGTATCAAGTGCCTCAATTGTTCCTCTCTTGACTGTAACGCCATGCTCCTCAAAATATCTTGTCTCGATACCCTGTCCGATAGCAACTACAATAAGGTCGCAAGGAATAAGAACCTCGTCCTTAGCTGCAGTCTTAGGTGATGGTCTGCCGCCTTTTATCCTGCTTATCATCTGTGGCTGAACCCATAAACCAACTGCTGCGTCATTTTCATCTTTCTCTATTCTAACTGGTGACATAAGTTCAAGAACATCACAGCCCTCTGCCTCTGCACCTTCAACCTCTTCCGGAAGTGCCGTCATGTCGGCTTTTCTTCTTCTATATACAATGCTTACTTTCTCAGCACCTAATCTTACAGAAGAACGGGCAACATCCATTGCTACATTTCCACCGCCAATAACAACCACTCGCTTTCCGGTATAGTCAGGCATTTCATCATCACCTATTGCACGAAGCATTTCTACTGCTGATGTTACGCCTGTTGTAGCATCCTCCCCATCAATTCCAATCTTCTTGTCTGCATGTGCTCCGATAGAAATGTATACTGCATTATATTCTTTATTAATATCCTCAAGCGTAATGTCTGTTCCTACGCTTATATTTTTCTTAACTTCTATTCCTGTAGACAGAATTGAATTAATCTCTGCATCAAGCTTCTTTCTTGGAAGTCTGTAATTAGGAATTCCATATCTTAACATTCCGCCAAGCTGCTTTCTCTGCTCAAATATAGTAACCTTATGTCCCATAAGAGCCAGATAATATGCCGCACTGAGTCCTCCCGGACCACCACCGATTATTGCAACTTTCTTACCTGTTGGCTCATTACATGCTGGAACTGGAACATCACCGGCATTATCAACTGCCATTTTCTTAAGTCCCCTGATGTTGACTGGCGCGTCAATAAGTGTTCTCTTACATCTGTTTTCACATGGATGCTCACAAATGTATGCGCATGTTGTAGGCATTGGATTGTCTCTTCTTATAAGACGAACCGCATCTGCATATCTCTTTTCATGCACAAGTGCTATGTATCCCGGAATATCTACTCCTGCAGGACATGATTTCACGCATGCAACCGGCTGGTTACTGTTACATGAACAAAATCCTCTCTCAATATGTGACCTGAAATCATCCTCGCAGCCATCAATACATTTTAATACAAGCTTGGCTGCCTCATATCCGATTGCACAGTCAGCGGAATAATAGATTCCCTCTGCTGTAAGCCTGATAACATCAAGAGTTTCCTCTGTTGCGTTACCATCAAGCACATCATCAAAAAGTCTCGCAAGCTGTCTAAGTCCCACACGGCATGGGACACATTTGCCACATGACTGTGCAAGACACATTTTTATAAATGACCTCGTAAGGTCAATAGTACACAATCCCGGTGGACTTGCTACTATTCTTCTCTCTAAATCCTGATATAAAGACTCCATTGTAACCTGAGCCTTATCCTTAGTAATAATCGTTAATCTGCTCAATTCCCGCTCCATTTCTGCATATTGCGTATGTCGTATTACTGCTCGCCAGTATACCGCTAGGCAGTTCCATATAACATTTTACACAATACATGTTAATTTGAAAAGGAAGGTTATTTTTTTCACACAATAACCTTCCTCTCATTCATTACTTATGGTCGCACTTCGTGCACTGGCTCGTTTCTTTGTCAGCTTCTTTCTTGTAAAATGCGCCCGACCAGTCGCATATACTTTGCAATATCGGCATTACAGACAAGCCCTTTTCCGTAAGTGAATATTCAACTCTTGGCGGGATTTCATCGTATGATTTTCTTGATACAATATCATCTGCAATAAGCGCTTTTAATGTTGTTGAAAGAACTGCATCTGTAATATTCACCAGTTCTGCCCTTAACTCACTATATCTTAATGTCTTCTTATCCGCCAGAACACATATGACTCTTGATTTCCATTTGCCACCAAACACTTCAAGCCCATATTCCAATGGACATCTGATATCTGATTCTAATTTCTTGTGGTACATACATCTCTCCTTTGTTTTTGGCATTTTTTCATAATATCATAATAACAATTATTTTAAAAGCTGCTATTGAATATATTAGTAACTTTGCAAAAAAGGCGGATTGCAAAGCAATCCGCCAGTCCAATTCCACTATTTCCATGCCAGTCATCAGCCAATTCCACCAAGTAAAGCACCTGCGATAAGTGCAACAAGTGAAAGTGGAACAAGGACATATTTGCCAAGTGGTACAAACCACTTTCCAACAGGCTTATCTGTACCTGCATTAACTGCATCAACAGCAAACTTCTTTCCTGCAACCCAGAAGAACATAATTGCTGCGAGCATTGCGCCAAGTGGGCAGATATAGATAGATACTGCGTCCATCCAGCCTGATACAATACCCTGTATTACAAGTGACACAACACAGCCAGCCACTGCGATAATTCCAACAGATGCAACACGGTTAAGCTTAAGCTTCTCCTGAATAGTTGCAACCGGAGCTTCATACAGATTAACAAGTGAGCTCATACCTGCAAACAGAACACATACATAGAATACAATTCCTACAATCTTGCCACCCGGCATACCATTAAATACATTTACAAGATAGATAAACATAAGTCCGGGACCACCTGAAGATAACTCGGCACCGCCTGCTGCCATACCAGGAATAATAACAAATGCAGCTAATAAAGCAGCAATAGTATCAAATACTGCAACATTTCTTGCAGAAGAAACAACATTTTCCTTATCACTAAGATATGAACCATAGATAACAGTTCCGTTACCTGCGATAGACAGTGAGAAGAACGCCTGACCAAATGCATATATCCAGAGCTTTATATCAAAAAGTCCCTTAGGGTTAAGAGTAAAAATGTATTTATAACCTGCACTTGAACCAGGAAGTGTGAAGATATATATTCCAAGTCCTACAAACATGATGAAAAGCAAAGGCATCATGACCTTGTTTGCTTTCTCAATTCCGCCTGCAATACCAAGTGCCATAATAACAGCAGTTACAACCATCGCGATTATAAGCCACATATTATTGCCAAATGCACTTGCTGTACTTCCAAACATACCACCAATAGCTGACATATCATTGCCCATTGCTGAAAGCTTTCCAGAAAATGCAAGATAAGTATATTTGAATATCCAGCCAACAACTACAGTATAGCCCATTGCCAGAGCCAGTGAGCCAAGCACAGGAATAAAACCAATTACCTCACCTGCTTTTCTCTTTCCTGTACGCATCTGCATACAGTCGCCAAATGCTTTAATAGGTCCGCCCTTAGTTGCACGGCCAAGTGCCATCTCCTCGATAACACCTGTTGAACCTATCAATATTACAAATAATACATAAGGTATTAAAAATGTCATACCACCCCATGCAGATACCATATATGGAAAACGCCATATATTTCCCATTCCTACTGCCGAACCGATACAGGCAAGAATAAAACCTGTACGGCTCTTAAAGCCATCTCTTTCCAATTCAATTCCGTTATTTCCCATAGCTTTAGTTCCTTTCTTCCTCATATTGCCAATAGCACATCACTTGTCTGTACCAAAGTTTCTTCATGAACGCTCATACGCAAAAAAGGCAAAGGAGCCAGAAACCCTTCCGGGTCATGGCGCCTTTGCCTTTGATGTCTGTATAATATACCATTGTGTTATTCCTGTAAAATACATGTTGGTTATAAAACCATAACCAGAAGCAATGATTATTTATTGTATCATTTATATACTTGTTTAATATATATCATTGTGATATAATTTTCAGTGCTACCCCTCCTATACCTGGTAGAGAGAGGAGGTGCATTATATGGACATGTTTATGTCTTTAATTGTCACTATTATGGCTGAGATAGTTTCATACTATATCTGCAAATGGCTGGATAGTGATAATCACAGGTAGCCAGCCTGGGGCTTAAGCCACCCTTCCACAATGGAATAGAAAACCCCACGAGAAAGCAGCTCGTGGGGTTTCCGTTCATTATATGAACATGTTTGTCTTTACAATGGAATTATATCACACCCCATTGTATATTACAAGTATATTCTCTTTTTATTTAATTATACCATTTAAACAGTCTGATTCATGTGTAATTCTTTAGAATATCTCCTACATAATCCACATCTGTGCCAGATACATCACAACTGGCATTGTAATAATTGAAAACAGCGTTGACAGGCAGACCATACATACCGCCCGCTCATAATCCTGCCCGAATTTCTGTGCAAATATTGCCGTACTCGTTCCAACCGGTGTTGCCGCAGCAATTAGTGTAATCATTCCAATCTGACCGTGTCCCGCTGGTATAATATAAAGCACAAGCAGTGTAAACAGCGGAATTATTATAAGCCTGACAAACGATGCCAGATACAGGGACGGATTAAGCAGTAAGTCACGGAACCTGACACATGACAAATAATAGCCAAGTACAATCATGGCTGCAGGCGTATTAAGTGCTGCAACTCCAGCCATCGTGCTGTTTATCACACCCGGCAGTTTAATTCCCGTAACAAAAAGAAACAGTCCTATAACAAGTGATATTGTCACAGGATTGACGAATACCTTTTTTATATTTATCATATCCTTGCGGCGGGTTATTATCACAATTCCATATGTCCACTGCAACAGATTAAGAATACTTGCAAATGATGCAACATAGAATGCCGCTTCATTTCCAAATACCGCAGTTACAAGTGGAATTCCGATAAATCCTGCGTTACAGAAAGCCGTTCCAAAGTTGTCTATCGGCTTTCGCATGCCGTATATTATATATGATACAGCTATCGCCACTGCAAATGCAACTACAGCCAGTACCGCCGACATAAGAAGTCCATACAGCTTCTCCATCGTGAAATCTGTTATATAGCTTCTTATAATTACACACGGAATAACCGCATACAGCAGAATATTGGCCATATCCTTACTGCCATGTTCTGTAAGCAGACCTGTTTTAGACAGAATCAGTCCCAGAATCATAAGAATAAACATTATAAATGTCTGCGTTAATAATATTTGTGTTATCATAATCGTAAATATCCTGATTTCTATATTATGTTAATTGTAATTTTTATAAAATACTACATACAAGAGAGGTGCGAACATGGAATTATATCAGCTCAGGCAGTTTCAGGCTGCCGCCAGACACAAGAATATGACCCGTGCTGCCAGTGAACTGTGCATAGCACAGCCGGCATTAAGCAAGACAATCCATAAGCTTGAAGAAGAATTTGGCGCACAGCTTTTTATCCGTAATAAAAAAGGGCTCGAATGTACCCGTCAGGGAGAAATTCTGCTTGAATATGCAGACAGAATACTGGCTCTTTCAGAAGATGCTGCGCGTGCTGTCAGTGAAAGTCTTGGCGATGCAGGCGAAATAAGGCTCTGTCTCCGCTCAAGTGCAGTTCTTGTCAGCAATGTACTTAAAGATTTTATCCATGAGCACCCTCATGTCAGCTTTTCAATATCTTCTGAACCAAAAGGGTGTGACCTGCTGATTGACTCTGTCTCATCAGCTTATGATATTCCAGACAATGCACATCTTCTTATGACAGAAGAAATCTGCCTTGCCGTTTCATCATCACATCCACTTGCCCATACCGGACACATATCAGTAGAACAGATGATGGACGAGAAATTCATTGACCTTGCAGATACTCCATCTTATGCCGGAGTGTTCAATTCAATATTCAGTAAATGTAAGAAAACTCCTCAGATAGCCTACTCATGCAATGATTACATATTACAGGGCAAACTCATAAGTCTCGGTCTTGGAGTATCATTTGTTGCCTCTGTAACATGGACAAGCAGCAGCCTTCCTGAAAACATAAGTCTGCTGCATATAGATGACTGTCCACATTTCAGAAGCATTTATTATCAGCCGCTTGGCTCATTCTGCTCAGAAAATCAGCGAATCTTCGAGCACCAGCTTGAAGAATATTTCAAAAATTTGAATAATTAATGCACCTCTAATGGTGTGTCTTCACCGGCTGCAAACTGCACAACACTCTTAACTGAAGACTCAACCATGTCAGACACAGCCTGATCTGTGAAAAATGCAACATGAGGTGTGACAATAGTATTCTGGAAAGACTTAAGTATGATGTAATCGTGATTAACAACAAGGTCATCATACTTACGGTCTGTACGGATAAATTCATCCTCACCCTCACAGCAGTCAGTTCCAACTGAACCAATCTTGCCACTCTCAACAGCCTCAATCAGATCCTTTGTATCAACAAGCGCGCCCCTTGCCGCATTTATAAGGATAACGCCATCCTTCATCTTTGCAATTGAATCTTTATTAATCATATGATATGTCTCATCACTTAAGAAAGTATGAAGCGAGATAATATCTGCTCTGGCATACAATTCATCAAGAGTTACATACTCAACATTTTCAAGGTCTTTTGCAGGGTATGGGTCATACGCAATAATCTTACAGCCAAATCCTGAAAGATTCTTAATCACTGCCTTTCCAATTCTTCCTGTTCCGATAATACCTACTGTCATATTCTGCATTTCACGTCCACATATAGGACCAAGTGAATAATCTGCTGTGTGTGAACGCATCATTACATACAAAGCCTTGCGGATACACATAAGCATAAGCATTACTGTATAATTGGCAACTGAATATGGCGAATATCCGCTGTGTGCAACACGGATTCCAAGGCGCTTTGCTGCCTCAAGGTCAACACTGTTATATCCGATTGTCCTGAAACCGATGTACTTTACACCCTCTGCTGCAAGCTTTTCAAGAACAGGTGCCGACAAGTCACACATGCCATCGCACACCGACATAGCCTCACAGCCTTTGACACTTTCTATATCATCTGCTGTAAATCCGCTCCTATTAATCTGTAATTCCACCTTGTATACATTTGCAAATGTATCAAAATACTGTTTTTCATCTTGACGAACGCTGAATGCTGCTATCTTCATAACTTTTCACTCCTCCTACTTAATCCACTCATATGTAAGTTTTCCAAGAATTTCGATTCCCTTAACAATCTGCTCATCAGAAGGTGTCGAATAATTAAGTCTGAATCCATTAGACTTCTGGCTCTCATCTGCTAAGAACGCTGCTCCCGGAACTGAGAGAACACCTCTGTTAATAGCCTCCCTTACAAATGGTGCAGAATCCATTCCCTCTGGCAGAAATGCCATTACGAAAAGTCCGCCCTCAGGATGACCGAAGGTTACTGAAGGATGGAATTCCTTCTTCATGCACTCCATCATGAGATTACATTTGTGCTCATACACCTTTCTTGAATCCTCAAGATGTTTGTCGAAATCATAGTTATTAATATATTCATTACAAATGTACTGGAAAAGGACAGTTGAATGTACATCTGTGCATTGCTTTGCAACTGTAAGCGGTCCTGTGAGCGACTTGTTAAATACAAGAAAACCAAGACGGAATGCTGGTGCCATTACCTTTGAGAAGCTTCCTGCATATATAACCCTGCCCTCTGTATCCATCGACTTGATAGTTGGCACATTTTCACCTGCAAATCTTAATTCACCGTAAGGATTGTCCTCTAATATTGCGATATCATATTTGCAGCAAAGCTCATATACTTTTTTTCTCTTTTCAAGAGAAGTTGTAATTCCTGTAGGATTCTGGAAAGATGGAATTGTGTATAAAAGCTTTGCATCAGGATTAGCCTTTAAAGCCTCCTCAAGCGAATTTATATTCATTCCGTCCTGCTCCATTGGGATTCCTACAAGCTTCGCACCGTAAGAGCGGAATGTATTAAGGCAGCCTACAAATGCAGGCTCTTCAGTAAGCACAACGTCTCCTTCATTAACAAGTGCCTTAGTTGTAAGGTCCGCACACTGCTGTCCGCCTGACACTATGAAAAGCTCATTATTCTCGAAATCAAAGCCTTCCTTCTTCTCAAGATATTTCTTCATAGTATCACGCAGAGGTGTATAACCTTCACTCAGTCCATACTGTAATAAAGAGACAGGATTCTCGCCAAGTCCCTTTGCTGCTATCTCTTCTATCTCCTTGCATGGGAATGTCTCTGCTGACGGATTGCCACCACCAAAAGATATAATATCCTTGCTTGCTCCTAACTTAAAAAGTTCTCGTATCATCGAACCATGAACACCTGATAAACGATTAGAAATCTCGTATTCCATATATATTTCCTCCTTAAAATACTTGCTAATGCAAAAAAAGAGCCAGAATCCCCTAAAGACTTCCGGCTCCTTTGCCCTTGATAAATGTATCATACCCCCATGTGTCATTCCTGTAAAATACATGTTGGTTATAAAATCATAAATCATAGCAATAGTTATTCTTTTCAAATATTATAAAATTATCAGACAACTTTTCACTTATCCCAGCTTCCCTCTTCTCTTAAGATATACGAATGCCACAACGCATATCACAACCGATAACACTGAACCTGCCGGTGCGGCAAACCCCATTGGAAACAGCGTACCCGGGAACAGCTTTGAAGCAAGATAAGACCCTGGAACTCTCACAAATGTAATCGATATTATATTATGCAGGAATCCAATATAAGACTTTCCATAAGCTGCAAAATATCCGCTGAAGCAGAAATGCACACCTGCAAACATTGTATCAATTATGTAACTTCTCATATACTGCGTTCCAAGTAAAACCACATTTGAATCAGAAGTAAACAGACCAATAAGCCCGCCAGCAATAAACTGCATAACTATTGCCACCACAATTCCATATGTGCATGTTATAAATGTTGCGTATTTCAGTGTCAGAGCCGCACGGTCATGCTTTCCTGCACCTATATTCTGTGCTGAAAGCGCTGAAACTGTCGCAAGCATAGACGATGGAATTATGAATATTGCACTTATTATTTTCTCAACAATACCCACTGCTGCCGATGTATCAAGTCCCCTGTGGTTGGCAATCATCGTTATTATAATGAACGCAACCTGAATACAACCGTCCTGTATTGCAACCGGAATTCCGACCTTTAATATCTCACCCATTACCTCCCGCTGTGGTTTTAAAGCATTTGCAGACACATGTATTCCGGTCTTTTTCACTTTAATAGCAATTAACGATACTATTACGCTAAGTGTCTGGGCAAGTGTTGTTCCAAGTGCCGCTCCTATAGGACCTAAACTGCATGCACCGATAAACAGATAATCAAGCACGATATTAGCAGCACATGCAACAGCAATAAAATACATCGGACTCTTAGAATCACCCATTCCCCTGAATATTGAACTTATAATATTGTAAGCAGTTATAAATGGTATTCCGATAAAGCATATTATAAGGTAGGCAACTGTTCCGCTGACAGCCTCATCAGGAATCGCAATAAGACTGACAATCGGCTTTACAAGTGCTAAAAGAACAACTGTAAGCACAACCGACAATCCCATAAAAAGAGTTATTGTATTACCAATTGCAACACCCGCATTTTTCTTATTATCAGCACCAATCGCCCGGCCGATAACTACAGTTGTTCCCATTGCAAGCCCCACAATAATTACCGTCAGCATATGCATTACCTGACTTCCATTAGACACAGCCGTTATCGAGTCAACGCCACAGAACTGACCTGTTATGAATAAATCGGCCATTCCGTACAAAGTCTGTAAGAAATACGACAGCAGATATGGCAAAGCAAAATATACAATCGTCTTAGATACGCTTCCTGTTGTAAGGTTCTTTTCCATCTTCTCTTCTCCTGATTAAAATGTGCTGTTTTGTCTATTTGCACTGTGTGGACTGGTGTCTGGCTGTATGTGTGCCTGTGTGGACTCTCAGGTTTTCTTCACCTAGTGGGAGTAAATGCCATCATCTGCATAATTCAAAAATTAGCAGCCACCCTCAAAGTAGCTGCCAATATATTAAACCTTACAACTATTGTAAGGTCAACCATTATTCTATTATTTTTTCTTCATTACTGGTATTGATATCTGCGTCACAAATTTGCTCTCATCATTGGTTATTCCGTTATCTATAAGTGTGACTTCCCTTGAAAATCCTGCAATTTCCATGCCATTTTCTTTAATATATCTGGCAAGTGCCTTGTAATATGCCGGAGCTTCTTTGTGGCTTCCGTTAAAACGGACACTTACACAAGTAAGTTCTTCTATATACTCTGTTTCACCATCATATTCGTCTTCCTCATCAAGAATAATATACACCAGTTCGTAATTGTCATACTTCTCTGCAATAAGTGTCTCCTGTGATATTCCGACTCCGACTTTTCCCATGAATACCAAAGGCTGTGACTGATTCTTCTGAAGTATCCTTATCTGCTCCTCGAGATCAAGATATGTGCTTAATTTCAGAGAATCACGCATCCACACAATATGGCACGCTGGTATTGTACATTCCCTGATGACATCAAGCTCCGACTGAACTGCATCTCTTATCTGCTCAAGTCTGTGGTCAATCTTTCTTGATACGAGCTCCAACTCATGCTGTTTCCGTTCTATAAGCGCCTTTTGATTTTCCAGCTTTTCCTCAATAACATCAATATCCCTGTCCTTTAAGAAATCTGCAATCTCTTCAAGTGACATATCAAGTACCCTCAAATACCGTATCGTATTAAGCACCTCAAACTGCCTGTCGCTGTAATACCTGTAACCACTTTCCTCATCTATGTATTCCGGCTTTAGAAATCCTGCCTTCTCATAATGCCTGATGGTCCCACTGCTGACATTAAAAATCCTTGCGACCTCGCCTATTTTAAATAATTTCTTATCCTTATCGTAATGATTTCCCATACATTTCCTCTTATAACAAATGTGCTGCATTAATTATAAGTAGAAACTACTCTGCTATCAAGTAATTTATCCCCACACAGTCTCACCATTAATATAATCAGTCATAAAATATACAATCTTGTTCCAAAGCTCATACTCTACAATATGTCTTGTTTCTTTAATTATCCTGAGACATTTTTTAATTACATCTGAAGAATCTCCATCTGCCAGCTCTAACAACTTTTTATATGTCTCATACCCCTCATTTTTTTCTTTCACTGTCCATCTCACTTCTTCGGTATCCTCTATTTTATTAAGAAAAATATACATAAATACCGGCATGTCTTTTTCCTGTCTCCATTCCATACATTTATCCTCCATAAAATATGTCATCCTTCCACTGCCATCATAATAAGTATCAATCCAAAAAAAGTAATACAAAAATACATTAGCATTACATACATATGATCACCTCTTTGTTAAAAACACTATCATATTCACTTTAAATCAACTTTAAATTGTATTTTAAGTCTCTCTGTGCTACTATTTAAGCATAAGAGTTAAACCTAACTTTAGGTCAACCCAATAATAGTGAACATTTTGTGAATTTTATTATCACATTTGTAAAAAACTAATATCATGTAAGCATGGCTTACGGAAAGCAGGTGTGTTATGTACACAATAGGACAGGTTTCAGAAATGTTTAATCTTCCCGTTTCAACATTAAGATATTATGATAAAGAAGGATTATTTCCGGCAATTCAGCGTGCTTCAGGAATAAGACAGTTCTCTGACACAGAAATTGCTGCTCTTAAGCTTATTGAATGTCTCAAAAAATCTGGTCTTGAAATCCGCGACATCAAGCAGTTTATGGAATGGTGTCAGGAAGGCAGCCAGACTTACGAACTCAGAAAACAGCTTTTTGAGAGACAGAAGGCGGCTGTTGAAAAAGAGATGGAGAAGATGCAGGAGACCCTTGATATGCTTACTTTCAAGTGTTTCTATTACGAGCAGGCTATCAAGGATGGCAACGAGGACGGAATACATGCAATGCTTCCTGATAAGCTCCCTGCTGATATTCAGGCTGCCTACGATAACTCTCACAAATAATTATTAACTGCTTATTATATTTAACACAGAATATGGAGGCTAATATGTTTAAATCTTTAGAAGTTAAATATCCTAAGTTTTATCAGGTATTCAGATTCATTATAGTTATAATTGCTTCTGTGCTGTATGCATGGAATTTAAGATGCTTTGCCAAAGTCGCAGACCTGCTGCCAGGAGGCTTTTCAGGAGTCTCCCTGTTATTTCAGGCAATCGGACTGCGTTTTTTTCATATCAGCATCCCATTTACAATATTCAATGTAGCACTGAACATTTTCCCTGCCTACATTGCATACCGCTACATTGGCAAGAAATTCACCATCTACTCAATCGTGGTAATTATACTTTCCAGTGTGCTTGTTGATGTTCTTCCTCCATACATTTTTACAGAAGATATACTGCTTATAAGCGTATTTGGCGGAATTATCAACGGATTTGCAATAAGCCTGTGCCTCAATGTCGGCACTACCACAGGCGGAACTGATTTCATAAGCATTTATTTTTCTCATGTTAAAGGAATAGACGCATGGAACTATATTCTTCTTGGAAATGTTGTGATTCTGCTCATCGCAGGCGGACTGTTCGGCTGGTCAATCGCGCTTTACTCGATAATATACCAGTTCTGCAGCACCCAGGTAATCCAGTTCATGTACAAACGCTACCAGAAGATGACATTATTCATCATCTCCGACAAATCCGAAGAAATCTATCACGCCATCAAGAACACAACCAACCACGACGCCACGCTTTTCAAGGGAATCGGCTGCTACGAGGAAAAAGAGCGCACACTCATATACTCTGTAATCAACTCCGAAGCGAAACGTGAACTTATCACATTGATTCGCTCAATTGACAAGCACGCATTTATAAATGTGGTAAAAACCGAAGAGCTTGACGGCAGATTTAACGATATTCCACATGATTAATCAGGACACAAAATGTTCGCACTCATACCATATTTTAGTCAAATTTCTCCAATAAACTATAAACAATCAATTAACAAACACTAAAGAAATGGAGAGATGACTATGATTAAATTAAATAAAATTAAAAGGAATTGCATAGCTGCAGTTATTCTTACAATGTGTCTTATGACTGCAGGCTGTGCCAGGAATTCAACTACTACTACAACTACTACTGCATCAGGCAGCCAGACAACCATCACTTCAGGCATTACTAAAGACGATACCGATGTAACACACGCAGATGATGCTGAGAATTACAGGGTCGCCATTACTGGTGATTTCACTGTGACATCTGATACATCAGATGGAGTTACACAGTCAGGTTCTGTTTATACAATCACAAAGGCTGGTGAATACACAGTAACAGGTCTTTTATCAGAAGGACAGCTCATCGTTGACGCAGGTGGTGAGGATGAAGTTACTATCATATTAAACGGAACATCTATCACCTGCTCAAGCGGTTCACCTATATATGTTAAAAATGCTTCTGAAGTCAAGATTAAATCAGAGGAGAACACATTTAACGAAGTAATTGACAAGCGTGCCGAAGCTACAGAAGATTCTTCTGATGACGCTGGCAACGCAGCAATCTATGCAACATGCGACTTAAAGCTTGTCGGCAAAGGAGCTTTAGTTGTAACCGGTAATTACAATAATGGTATCCAGAGCAAAGACGACCTTTCTATCAAAAATGTGATTGTTAAAGTTACTGCTGTAAACAATGCCATCAAAGGCAACGACGCCGTCGATATTGAATCAGGAGACATAATTGCAATCTCTACTAAGGGGGATGGCATTAAGACTTCTAACAGCAGTCTTTCTAACAAAGGCAACCAGAAGGGAATCGTTACAATCACTGGCGGAAACATTGATGTTTATGCAGCCTGTGATGGTATAGACGCAGCTTACGGAGTGGATATATCAGGTGATGGTAATTTAAACATTTATACTGACACTTATTCTGAATATAGCGAAGAAGTTACAACATCTGGCAGTTCTTCAGGTACATCTTCAGGTTCAAACAGCTCTACTAATAAAACTGCTTCTGCCAATACTGTTTCTTATGTGGCAGCCTCTGACACTATCAGCAATGCACCAGGCGGCAACATGGGTGGCGGCACTCCTCCTGACATGAACAGTGGCAGCGCTCCTGATATGAACGGTGGTAATGCTCCCGACATGAGTAACGGTAACGCCCCTGATATGAACGGCGGTTCCGGTGGTAATAAGGCTGGCGGTTACCGTCCGGGAATGCCTGGTGACTTTAATGAATCCGGTAATTCTTCTGGACAGTCTTACTCAACTAAGGGTATTAAAGCTGAAAGCGAAATAAATATTTCAGGCTTTACTATTAACATAAGTTCAACAGATGATGGTATCCATGCCAACTCTGACTCAGGTGTACTTGAAACTGGTGAGGACGGCAAAGGAACTATTGTTATCAATGGTGGTTCAATTACAATTTCTTCAGGTGATGACGGCATGCACGCTGACAAACAGCTTGATGTCAATGATGGTTATATTAATGTGGTAACTTCATATGAAGGACTTGAAGCCATGACTATCAACTTAAATGGCGGCAAGATATATGTATACGCTACTGATGATGGTATCAATGCCTGCACAGGCGATGGAAAGACTTTTCCAATTGTCAATGTAACAGGCGGATATATAGACGTAACAACCGCATCTGGTGATACTGATGGTATTGACTCTAACGGAAACTATGTACAGACTGGTGGAATGGTATTAGTCAAGGGCGGCAGTTCATCTGGAAATGTATCAGGATCAATTGATGTAGATGGTACCGTCACAATAACTGGTGGAACATGCGTTGCCCTCGGTGGTATCTGCGAAACACCTGTAAACTCTGCTAATGCTTATGTATTAAGTTCAGTATCCTTCAGCTCTGAAAGCTATTCACTTAAAGATGCTTCTGGCAACGAAGTAATAAGCTTCACTGTTGATGGTTCATTTAGTAACGGCTGGATATGCTCTGACACACTTACAACCGGCACAAGCTACACACTCTACAGAGGCACTGATTCCATTGCAGACTGGACTCAGGAATCAGGAACAATGGGAGCTTCTGGCACTGGCGGCTTCGGCGGCGGCAGAAGATAATGAAATAATTCACATTTACACTCCTTATACCTTGGTGTAAATGTTCTATAATAAAATAAACGAGATGTGAGCCGGAAGTTATCCGTCTTATTCTCTTAGAACAGTCACTGGAAATTTCAGCTTCCAGTGGCTGTTTTTATATTCTGCGAAATCTGTTCTGATATTGTAAAATACATTTGTACACACTATAATTACCCCTGTGAATTATTAAAGGAGGTTTCTTACATGAGTACTGAAAATAATAATACATCTGACTGGACGCTTGAGGACTGCCAGAGCTATATAAACCTGCTGTATCCTAACCGTACCAGTAATTTTAAAGAAAAAAGAGCTAAAGCATTCTTTAATTCCCAGACGAAGAAGAACCGAAAAACTACAATTACCAATGATGGAATATATGTAGATGGAAAGCTTTTTCTTTCACCTACAGACATAAAAAAATGTGTTTCTGCCGGAAACCTTTTTTTCTTTGAGAAAAAAGACAGTATGTTAATAAGATGTGTAAAGGCTGATGGGGAAAAATTACAGAAAATGAAGGATTTTCTGTCTGTAAACAATATAGATTTCACCGGTGATTCTCCTGATGAGGTTTACAGAATCCACTATGATGCAAAGCTTTATAAGCAAAGCAGAAAACCTCTTTTAATTGTTGCAACCATATTATTCTTACTATCTATGTCTGGTTTAAACATTAATAAAAATGCACCTTTTTATGCATCTGACATAATAAAAGACGCCGGACTTTCTTCTGCTGTCTCTGGCAGATACATGGACACTGTTATTGATACTCTGCCATCAAGCGAGCAGGCCGGCATGGAGGTTTCAGAATATAATAACATGCTTTCAGATATACAAAATGCTATTCAGAACTCATCTGCCATAGACAGCATTGCCAAAAAATATACAGATGCACTCACCAAAGGACTTCGTGATGGCAAAACATTTGATGAAATAAACATTGATATAGATGAAGAACTTACAACGCTGGCAGCCATTGCATATAATGGTATCACAGAATCAAAGGACTACTCAGACACACAGAAAGATATGATTATACTTGCACTTGTGCTGGACAAAGAATCTGCACAGAAAGCTATTAATAACTATGCTTCCGGGATATATGATGAAATGCAGTATCGCACTTCTTGTCTTGCCGGAATATACCAGACAGTTACATCAAAAACATTTTATGTAATGATGATTTTATTGCTTGCATTATCACTTATATTATTAATATTATTCTCTTTACCATTATCAGTAAGCAGAATTTATCTGCCGGCACTATTTATTATATATGGCGGACTGGAATATGTCGCATTTAATGTACTTTTAAACCGCGCAGCAATGTTACTAAGTAACAGGTTTCTTGGAAGAACAGCCAGTCTTAACCTGACATATGCCAATACAGATTTAATATCTTATGCTTCACTTGGCGTTGTACTTGCAATAATAATGAATATCGCATACAGAAAAATGAAGCGTAAGGCAGAAAAATGAATATAACAAAATTTTTATACAGCCATAGCTGGCTCATATCTTATAATCTACTAATTACACATATTTAAACATTCTCAGTAATCTTTCCTTCGGAGAAGCGCCACTGTCTCTACATGCACGGTATGCGAGAACTGATCCACAGGCTGTACCTTAACAGTCTTGTAGCCCTTAGCCGCAAGGAGTCCTAAGTCACGGGCGAGTGTAGCAGAATCGCAGCTTACATACACGATACGCTCAGGCGACATCTTGACAATAGTGTCAAGAAGCGACTCGTCACAGCCCTTTCTTGGCGGGTCAACGACTACGACATCAGGAGTAATGCTCTTTCTTGCTTCCTCACGCTGTGCTTCGGTTGCAGATGTATCTGCTGCCAGCCGCGCCATTTCTTCATAAAAATGTGGTACAACCTCCTCAGCCTTTCCGACAAAGAACTCAGCATTATCAATGCCGTTAATTGCCGCATTATTCTTAGCATCTTCTATGGCCTGCGGAACAATTTCGACGCCATATACCTTTCTTGCATTCTTAGCGAGGAATAAAGAAATTGTTCCTATTCCGCAGTACAAGTCCCACACAGTCTCACTGCCTGTAAGTCCTGCGTATTCAAGTGCCTTTCCATACAGCTTCTCAGTCTGTCTTGGATTAACCTGAAAGAACGAAAGCGGTGATATCTGATATTTAATATCACCAATATAATCTTCAATATAGCTTTTTCCCCACAGAGTCTCGCACTGTCTGCCAAGAATGACATTAGTGTTCTCCATGTTGAAATTAAGCATAATTGATTTGATACATTTGTCAGTACTTATATCTGAATCAAGCGACACTTCTGTAAGGCGCCCTACAAGCGATTCCTTTAACTTATCAGACATCTTAGTGCCGTTAATAACAAGACAGACCATTATCTCGTCTGTGTGAAAGCCTGTTCTTATAAGAACATGACGCACAAGCCCTCTTCCGGTCTGTTCATCATATGGTGCAACACCGTTGAGCTCCATCCAGCTCTTTATCACAGCAAGAATATACTGGTTCTCGATAGCACCAATCTTGCAGTCTGTACATGAGATAATAGAGTGCGTTCTTCCTGCATAGAAGCCCATCACAATACTTCCATCTTTGGCAGTTCCAACCGGATACTGCGCTTTATTTCTGTATCTGAAAGGCTCTTCCATTCCGATTGCCGGAAAAAACTCATACCCTTCTATCTTACCGATTCGCTTGAGATTATCGTCAACCAGCTTTTCCTTAAATCTAAGCTGTGCCTGATAACTCATCTGCTGAATCTGACAGCCACCGCACTGTCTTGCGACAGGACAGGCAGGAGTCACTCTGTCAGATGAAGCCTTAATAATCTTTTCAAGCCTTGCATAGCCGTAATTCTTCTTGGCTTTAATAATCTTTGCCTCAATCTTGTCGCCGATTATCGCATCCTTAACAAAGAGGGTATATCCGTCAACCTTGCCGATACCCTCTCCGCCAGTTCCTATATCTTCAATTACAAATGTTACTTTATCATCTTTCTTAAAACTCATTAGTTGTCCTTCTTATATTAGAATCGAGCCATCTGTTATAACCAAGCCAGTCATTGGTATCCTTGGCTTCAAGTGCTTCTCTTAATGTCTCAAGCTTAGCGTCCATATTATCAGCCATAGATAATGCAACAGCCTCTGCTATTGATGGCTTCTTAGGTGAACCATACTCAAGCTCTCCGTGATGTGAAAGTATGCAGTGTCCAATCTGCATTGCAAGCATATCAGGGAATCCATCTATCTGCTTAACCTTCTCCATAACCATCTCATATCCAATAACGATATGTCCTAAGAAATTACCCTCGTCAGTGTAATCATTCTTAGGAAATTCAGATAATTCCTTAACCTTGCCGACATCATGCAGCATTGCACATGTTATAAGCAGATCCCTGTTAAGAAAATCATAGTTGCTGCTCATCTTGTCACATAATCTTGTAACACTTAAGCTGTGCTCTAACAATCCGCCAGCGAAACCGTGATGTACTGTCTTGGCTGCTGATACACATTTGAACTTCTTTGCAAATGCTTCATCCTTAAAGAAAGAATATAACAGCTGTTTCATATATGTACTCTTTACACTGTCTACATACTTCATCAGTTCTGCAAACATATCATCAATGTTAAATCTTGATGATGGCACATAATCAGATGCAATGTATTCATTTTCAGCTGCAATTCTTGCTCTCTCTATCTTAAACTGTAATGCTCCGTTGTAGCTTGTTACCTGACCTGTCACTGCAACATAATCATTAACATCAAATTCAGCAATTCCTCCTGAATTAAGATCCCATATTTTAGAATCAATCTGTCCTGTCTTATCCGCAAGCATTACATTTGCATATTCCTTGCCTGTCTTAGTGAGTGCAATTGACTTTGATTTGCACAGATATACCTCTGAAATTCTCTCACCATCTTTAAGAGTCTCTATATAACGCATAAATCCTTCTGCCTCCGTTAATTAAGTTGTTTTAGCTGTACACTTACTGAAAATGATACATCTGAATAACCGTCTTTTCCCTGTCTTTTAACTGTTACTAATAAAGTATCGCCATCAGCGCACTGATATAGTTTCTCACTAAACTGCTGAAATGTCAAAATACTTTGTCCATTAATTGCACTGATTACATCACCCGCCTGTAATCCTGCATAATAAGCTGGTGAGTCAATATCAATATTAGAAATGTATACACCATTTGGAAGATTATATTTTGCCGTAAGCTCATCTGTAACATTCTGGCCTGTAATTCCACAATACATAACTCCCTGATGATTAATCATTGTCTCAAGCTGCCCCTTGAGGTCTGATATTCCCATAAACTTACCAGATGCTTCTGATGATGATTTTGATATTCCTACTACCTTTCCTTCTGAATTAAAAAGAATCGCAAAACCGCCTTCTGCTACAGTAATATTGGTTTCAAATATTTCATATCCGGCATCCTTAGCATACTCCGTCTTAATTCCTGCTATTGTACCATATCCGACACCCTTGACTGTTTCATATAATTTACCGGCAGCAATTACAAGGTCTCCCTGATTTACCATATATGAATTATCAAGTACAGCTATTGATAATGAATCTCTCTGTTCGCTTGTAAGTTTATTTTCACTTACACTTATTAACCCTATTCCTGTTGAATCATCCATGCATATTATTGCAGCATCAGTCTGCACATCGTCAGAGAATTTCACAGTAAAATTACCGGCTGTTTTTAACAGTTCAGCACTTGTAAGAATAAGATAATTAGAATTAAATTCAGCTACAATCAGTCCTGCCACTTCTGTCTGGCTGTTTTCAACAGATGGAACATCTGTAACAGGCTTCTCTATATCTACCGAAACCAGACATTTCTTGACACTTTCAACTTTCGTACGGAGTGTTGTCATAGCTGCTTCATAATTTTCTTTTAAATCATTCTCAGTCAGCGTATCAGCATATTCTCCACTTTTGGTCTCCGCAAATATATAGTTATCTTTCTGGATATACACTACATTTTTATCCTTATTCTTCTCGTCTATCTTCTTCTGAAGCACAGGATACAGAAACACCATAAACACTATTGCCGCTGCCATTATTGACACTGCAAAAAGCAGAACTTTTCCTATTCTGATAAGCCACTTATATTTCTTGGCCGGATGAAGAACAACCTTTTCTGTATACAGGTCATACTTTTCCTTATCCTCTTCTTTAGTTCCCATTTCGAACTCCTTATATAATTTTTCGTCTCTTATAAATACAATTATATCATAGTTTATATTACGATTATGAACAATTTATGACTTACATGTAAATATTTATAAGCAAAATATAGTTTTTTTGCCTTAAATGCTGTAAACTTATAGCGTATGAAAAGATTGTATTTAGTTTTTGGAGGTCTTTCGTGAATAAGAAATCTTTATCCACTTTGGAATTTTATAAAATTACCGACCAGCTTGTTTCATATGCATGCTGTGACGGTGCAAAGAAAATACTTCGTAACTTAAAACCAATGACTGATATCACAGACATTAATTTACGTCTCGATGAGACTAATGATGCACTTTCAAGAATTTTCCAGAAGGGTTCTGTTGATTTCAGCCAGACTAAAGATATACGCGCTTCTGTGGCAAGACTCAAAGTCGGAAGTTCCCTTAATATATCAGAACTTCTTAATATAAGTGCCATTCTTTCATGTGCAAAGCATGTTAAGGATTACTATGAGCATCGTGAGGATTCCATATCAGGTATGCTTGAAAATCTTGCAACAGTTGATGCACTTAATTCACAGATTAAAAAATGTATTATCTCCGAAGATGAGATAAGTGATGACGCAAGCGCCAACTTAAGAAGTATCAGAAGAAGCAAGGCTATTGCTAATGACAGAATACATTCTGAACTTAACAAGGTGCTTAATTCACCTACTTACAGAACTTACCTTCAGGATTATGTTATCACTACAAGACAGGGACGCTACTGTCTGCCTGTCAAGGCTGAATATAAATCAGCATTTCCAGGTATGATACACGACCAGTCATCTACCGGTTCTACACTCTTTATTGAGCCGGCAGCAGTTGTAAAGCTTAATAACGATATCCGTGAGTTAGAACTTAAGGAAGCAGCCGAGATTGAAGTAATTCTTGCCGACTTAAGTGCGAAAGCAGGGGAACATACAGAGGAACTTCTATGCGATTATGAAATACTTGTTGAACTCGACTGTATATTTGCAAAGGCACAGCTTGCCAGACATATGCATGCAAGCCGCCCGGTCATGAATACATCAGGAATTATCAATATTAAGAAGGGACGCCACCCTCTTATTGAACCACACACTGTAGTTCCTATTGATATCTATCTCGGAACAGATTTTAAACTTCTTATTATCACAGGCCCTAATACCGGTGGTAAGACAGTTTCTTTAAAGACAGTCGGACTTCTTACACTTATGGCCCAATCTGGTTTATTCATTCCGGCTCTTGACCATTCAGACATTGCCGTATTTAAGAACATTTACGCTGATATCGGTGATGAGCAGAGTATTGAACAGAGTTTAAGTACATTTTCATCGCACATGACTAACACTGTTAAGATTCTTAAAGAAGCTGATGAGAACTGTCTTGTACTCTTTGATGAGATTGGTGCAGGAACTGACCCGACAGAAGGTGCTGCTCTTGCAATCGCAATTCTTAACGACCTTAAAATGCGTGGTGTCACAACAATGGCAACAACTCATTACAGTGAAATCAAGCTTTACGCACTTTCTACTGATGGTGTTGAAAATGCAAGCTGTGAGTTTGATGTTGAATCACTCCGTCCAACTTACAGGCTGCTTATAGGAATTCCGGGAAAGAGTAACGCATTTGCAATCTCTAAAAAGCTTGGTCTTCCTGACTATATTCTCTCCGATGCATCAGAGAGACTTAATGCAGAAGATGTACATTTTGAAGATATCGTATCTGACCTTGAACACGCAAGAATCTCTCTTGAGAAGGAACAGGCTGAGGTTGAAAACTATAAGGCTGAGATTGCTTCTCTTAAAGAAAAGCTTCAGGCTAAGAATGAGAGGCTTGATGAAAGAACTGACAACATTATCCGCAAAGCCAATGAACAGGCTGCTGCCATCTTAAGGGATGCCAAGGATTTTGCAGACGAAACTATCAAAGCCATGAACAAGCACGGAATGACAGTTGCAGAACTTGAGAAGCACCGTACTGCTGTCCGTGAGAAAATGAACAAGAATCAGGCAAAGTTAAAAGTAGAGCCTGCCAAAGTTAAAGCACACAAGGCCCATGATATATCTGAATTTAAGACCGGCATGCATGTACGCGTTCTTACTATGAATGTTATCGGTACTGTTTCTGCAATCCATCCTGCCAAGAAACAGGTTACTGTTCAGGTAGGTGCATTAAGCACGAAGATTGACATTAAGAATCTGGAGATTCTTTCAGGATATAAAGAGCCTAAGGAAACACCTTCCAAGGCTGCGGGCGGTTCCGGTAAGATTAAGATGAGCAAGTCAGCCGGAATATCAACTGAGATTAATCTTCTCGGCTGCACAGTGGACGAGGCTGTTGCCCGTCTTGACAAATATCTTGACGATGCTTACATTGCCAAGATTCCGCAGGTGCGTATCGTTCATGGTAAAGGAACCGGTGCATTAAGAAACGGTGTTACCGCTTATCTTCGCGGTGTACCATATATAAAGAGCTTCCGCCTCGGTGAAATCGGTGAAGGCGATGCTGGTGTAACTATTGTTGATTTCAAATAATTATTATTGGGGGAAATTATTATGGCATCTAAACAGCGAATACTTATTGTAGATGATGATGAGAATATTGCAGAACTTATCTCACTCTATCTTACTAAGGAATGTTATGAAACAAAGATTGTATATGATGGAGAGAGTGCTCTTTCTGAAATTCCCGTATTCAAGCCTAATCTTATACTTCTGGATTTAATGCTTCCGGGCATGGACGGTTATCAGGTATGTCGTGAAGTCAGAAAGAATAATAATGTTCCTATAATCATGTTATCAGCCAAAGGCGAAACATTTGACAAAGTATTGGGACTTGAGCTTGGTGCAGATGACTATATTATCAAGCCTTTCGAAACTAAGGAGATGGTTGCCCGTGTAAAGGCTGTACTTAGAAGATATCATTTACCTCAGAGTGCTGGTGTTGATTCTTCTAATGCCAAATGTGTCAATTACCCTGACCTCTCTATCAACCTCGACAATTATTCTGTTAATTATATGGGTAAAAATGTTGAAATGCCGCCTAAGGAACTTGAACTTTTATATTTCTTAGCTTCTGCTCCTAACCAGGTGTTCACAAGAGAACAGCTTCTTGATAATATCTGGGGATATGAATACATCGGTGACACAAGAACTGTGGATGTCCATATTAAGCGAATCCGTGAAAAAATCAAGGATCATGCACACTGGAATATTGAGACAGTCTGGGGCATCGGATACAAATTCGTAACTAAATAAAAAGGGCAGGATAAGGAGGCTTAATATTGAAGGGCTTAAGTACACTGGGGAAGCACATTTTTTTATATATAGCTATATCCATTATAGGATTTATTATTGTATCTACTGTATGTTATAAAATTGATTACAAACGCATATACAGCTATTATTCAGACAGATTATATCTTCAGGCCAATGAAATAGCCAATGAATATGCTCTTGAATATTTCAGTGAAACAAGACTCCGCTCCATAGAACTTGAACTTCATTCTGTATCTGTGCTTAATGACACGCGTATTATTTTTATAACTCCGTCAGGTGATGTCATTCTTGATACTAACGACAGCACTAAAGATAAAAGCAATAATGATGAAAAGATATTGTATTCTATTGAAGATTTTGACTATGGAGACCTTCACGGAAAACATGATATACTCTGGAATTTTTATAATTTGTTAAATGAACCTACACTGAGTGTTTTTGCTCCAATATCTAACTCTTTTGAAATAAAAGGTTATGTTGTAATTAATATTCCTGATTCTGTAATCATAGACAGGGTTTATGATACTTTTAACACTAACTACCTTACACTTATTATTACCCTTTTCCTTTCAGCTTCTTTCCTCGGATTATATTTCATTCAGGTTCATAAGCCAATCAAGGAAATCACAAAGGCAACAACTGAATATGGTAAAGGTAATCTTTCTTATCATATCAAGCCAATGCTTAATGACGAAATAGGACGACTTGGAATGTCACTTGACTATATGGCTTCCCAGCTTAATGAATCTGATAAGTTTCAGCAAAAATTCTTATCAAACATTTCTCATGATTTCAGGTCACCTCTAACATCAATTAAAGGCTACTTAGAGGCAATACAGGACGGAACTATTCCTCCTGAAATGCTTGATAAATATATTGGTATCATGCTTTTTGAGACAGAACGTCTTACTAAGCTGACCAGCAACATACTTACACTTAACGAACTGGATCCTAAATCTGTATGCCTTGATATAAGTATATTTGACCTTAATTCTATAATCCGTCATACTGTTGAAACATTTGAAGGAACATGCAAGAAAAAAGGCATTAAATTCAATATAACATATGCCAACAGCATACAAAATGTCAAGGCTGATAAAGGCAGAATACAACAGGTAATTTACAATCTTATTGACAATGCAATTAAGTTCAGCAAGGACGGCTCATATATTTATATTACCGTAAAAGAAAAGGGCGAGAAAGCTCAGATATCCATAAAGGATACCGGCTGTGGAATTTCCAAAGAAGACATTGATAAAATCTGGGACAGATTCTACAAGTCAGATTCTTCAAGAGGCCGTGATAAGAAAGGTTCGGGACTTGGTCTTTCAATAACCAAGGAAGTTATCCAGGCACACGGCGAGAACATTGATGTTGTAAGTACCGTCGGAGTTGGAACAGAATTCATATTCACACTTGAACTCGCAAAATAAAAACACACGGACATGAAATTTTGTGTCCGTGTGTTTTATTATACTTATAACTATTCTTTCCAGTTAAGTCTGTGAAGATGTCCCTCACAGTTCATATGCGAAAAATTATGCTGGCGGAGTGCCTCATATAAAATAATAGCCACAGAATTAGAAAGATTAAGCGATCTTATATCACCTATCATCGGAATTCTGATACATGTATCCTCGTTATCTACAAGTATCTCCTCTGGAATTCCTGCACTTTCCTTTCCAAACATTATATAACAGTCATCCTCATAATTAACTTCTGCATATGTCTTGTGTGCCTTGGTTGTCGCCATATATATCTTTGCACCGGGATTCTTCGTCAGAAAATCATTGTAATCATCATACACTGTTACATCCAGCTTATCCCAGTAATCAAGACCTGCCCTCTTTAACATCTTATCATTAATCTGAAATCCTAATGGTCCTATAAGATGGAGTCTTACGCCTGTTGCCACACATGTTCTTCCTATATTGCCAGTATTAGCCGGCATCTCTGGTTCATGTAAAACTATATTCAACATATCCTCTGTCCTTATCAGTCACCTTTTACTGCAATATCTAATTCTAATATAAGATCGTCGTTACATGTCATCGGTATACATACATTTCTGGCATATGACTGCGATATCTTCATCGCACCACGGCATACCGTAGGTGGTGTAATATCAATTCCGATTCCTTTAGTAGAAAGAATTGTTGCTGCATTACCCATTATCATATTACCAAGTTCACTTATTGCGCTCATAGCCATATCATCAAGCTCCGGCACAGGCATTCCCATCATCATTCCTGATGCAACCTGACATGCCTTAGGTGTAGTGAATGAAATCAATACCTGACCTCTCATTTCACCTGTAACACCAATCATTATAATAACTGAATCACTCTGGAATTCAGTAGTCTTTACATATGGTCTGCCTATCTTCATTTCCATCTGACAGGCGTCACGCATAATTGTACTGGCTGCCATCAGAAAAGGATTGATATGGTCAACATTAATCTCTGCCATATTTCTTATTCTCCTTACCTAAGTGTATTGATAAACTTTTCTATTCTCTCAAGTCCTTCTTTAAGATTTTCAATAGAATATGCATATGATATTCGTAAAAATCCCTCTCCACAGTCGCCAAATGCCGTTCCCGGTACTACAGCCAGCTTCTGTTCCCTAAGCAGCCTGTTAGCAAACTCATCAGATGTGAGTCCAAATTTCTTGATTGACGGAAATACATAAAATGCCCCAAATGGCTCAAAGCAGTCAAGCCCCATCTCTTTAAATGCATGCATAAGATATCTTCTTCTCTGGTCATAAGCCTCAACCATCTTATTAACTTCCATATCGCAATTCTTAAGAGCCTCAATAGCAGCAAACTGGCTGTTAGTAGGTGCACACATAATTGCAAACTGATGAAGCTTCGTCATCTGGCTTATAATCTCTTTAGGACCGCATGCATATCCCAGTCTCCATCCTGTCATTGCAAATGCTTTGGAGAAACCATTTATAACTATTGTTCTCTCCTTCATTCCAGGCAGGCTTCCTATTGAACAATGCTCTCCCTTATATGTAAGAGCAGAATATATCTCATCTGATATAACAAATATATCCTTCTCAATTATAACAGGTACAAGTTCTTCAAGCTCTTCCCTTGTCATAATAGCACCTGTAGGGTTATTAGGGAATGGCATAACAAGAACTTTTGTCTTATCTGTTATGCTTGCTAACAGTTCTTCCTTAGTTAGCTTGAATTCATTCTCTTCCTTTAATTCAATAATTACCGGCTTGGCATCAGCCATAATTGCACATGGAAGATATGATACATAACTTGGCTGTGGTATAAGAACCTCATCACCCGGATCACACATACATCTTAATGCTACATCAATTGCCTCGCTTCCTCCAACTGTTACAAGCACTTCTCTCATAGGATCATAATGAAGATCCATCTTTCTTGCAAGGTAATTGCATATCTCTTCTCTTAATTCCTTAAGACCTGCATTAGATGTATAAAATGTTCTTCCTTTCTCAAGGGCATATATACCCTCTTCCCTTACATTCCACGGAGTATCAAAATCAGGTTCGCCTACTCCTAACGAAATTGCATCAGGCATCTCGCTTACAATATCAAAGAACTTCCTTATTCCTGATGGCTCTATACCTGTTATTTTCTGTGATAATGGGTTTCTCATGGTGTAATCAGCATCCTTTCGTCTTTAGCCTCGTCCTCTATTATTGTTCCGTAGTCCTTATATTTCTTAAGTACAAAATGTGTTGATGTACTAAGGACTGAATCTAATGGTGCGAGTTTCGCCGCGACGAACTGAGCCACTGACTTCATGGATTTACCCTCTATAATAACTGTAAAGTCAAAACCGCCTGACATAAGATAAACTGATGTTACCTCATCGTACTTATAAAGGCGTTCTGCTATACTGTCAAAACCTAAACCTCTCTGTGGAGTAACCTTAACCTCGATAAGTGCTGTTACTTTCTCTTCGCTTGTCTTATCCCAGTTAATGACCGCATTATATCCGCATATAATATGTTCTTTTTCCATATCCGCGATTTCATTGGCGACCTCTGCTTCTGAATAGCCAAGCATAATAGCCATCTCCTTAAGGTCTATCCTTCCATTCTTCTCAAGAACATCAAGAATTTTCTCTCTCATAACGCAATCCTCCTGATTATTATATAAATCTATATATCTCATCCTGTTCCGGAAGCCCTAAAAAACGGTCTTCCTCAGAATTATGAATTATCCTGTCGTTGCCACTGGTTACCTTTCCAATAACAGCAGCCTCAATACCATTCTGGTGTAACATATTAATAATATCACATCCATTTTCACATGTCATTAACAAACAGCCCATTGAATCCAATATATATGGATTAATATTAAATAATTCACATATTTCAATAATTTCCTGCTTCACAGGAATCTGTCTTAAATCAACTTCAAGCCCCACACCTGAATATTCTGCCATATCCCAGAGTGCGCCAAATATTCCACCCTCAGAAACATCATGCATGGCTCCCACTTTACTTTCCTTCATAAAAAGTTCCGCTTCTTTTGCTACAAGCAGCTGTGATTCATCGTCAAGTGCCTTATCAATTATATCCTCTGGATATACCTTAAGTATCTCATCCCTCTTACAGTCTGTCAGTGTTCTTATACCACTCATGCCTATATGCTTTGTAACAACAATATCCTGTCCGGCTTCAGCCTTATGCTGCATTCTTTCCTGATGTCCAATTGCAGTAACAGATAATACCGGAGAATTAACCTTATCTGTAACTGTCGTATGGCCTCCTGCGATACCTACGCCTGCAACACAGCATTGTCTGTCAAGCTCCTTTATAATCTCTTTGAGACGGATTTCCCTTGACTTCTCATCAATCATAACAGTATCCATAATACAATCTGCCACGCCACCCGCAGCACTTATATTATTCACAGCACGGTAAACAGCCCAGTCACCTGTTGCCACTGATGCTAACACAGGCTTTTCCTGATTATTTATATGCGCAGCATCCTGTCCATATGCAGGTTTAACAGTATTATCTCTTTTCCCAAGCAGCTTAAAAACTGATCTGCCTAAGATTGTATCTGATATTTTGCCTTTTTTCATAACATTTGTCTCTCCAAAAATGTTGCATTAAATGAATATTAATTCTATACTCTTATATAGATTCTTTCTTGAATCACATGACTAAGGGATAAGATATGCTACCATTGGAACAACCATTGCAACAATAAGTATCAGTATTAATATTGCAGTGAACCAGCTCTTAGTTTTCTTATTATTAAAATTAATCATAATTACCTCCAGACAATATAACAGTGGGGTTTACACGAAAAGGAATAACATTCATGCATTTTATACTGCCATATTTTATTATACTTCTGATTGTCCTTCAATTTGCCATTAAAAAAAGCACACGGAACCACAAAGCAAGAAATGAAGAATTTCTTGACCGTGAGGCAAAAGCGAATCAGGTTCGCCGTAAAGACATCAGTAATCTTAATTATATATCAATTCCTGACAATCTGCCACTAATTAATTCAGGTAATGAAACATTTGACAGATTAATGTCACAAGATTCCCGTATGAAGCGGGCATATGATACACTTCAGTCACTTAAAGGTAAGAAAATACTTAATCTTACCGGAATAAGTAACACAGATCTTAAGTTATCTTATGGTGTTGCTAATCTGAATGACCTTACAGAATATGATGATAATTTCACAACACTTGTAAAAGCAATAGCTTTAATAGGCCACAATCTTTTAGAACATGAGGATATAGAAGATGCCACCACATTCCTTGAATACGGCATATCCATTAAAAGTGATATATCATCTAATTATATAGACCTTGCCATCATATATGCATCAGGTGACAGAAAAGACCATATTGCTGTTTTAAAAGAACAGGCATTAACATTAAAAAGCCTTTCCCGCGATTCAATTGTATCACAGCTTGATGCAATAATGAAAAAATAGCACAGCATGGAATCATTTTCCATACTGTGCTATTATTGTATCTATCTGTCTCGAAGCCATGCTTTTAGTCATTTCTTCCATAGGAATCTCCAGCTTTATATTATGCTTTTCTACAAGAGCTGCAAGATATCTTTTCTGCGGAGGAGTTATTGGTGAATCCTTTTTTACCGAATACACAAGCTTTGTCGTGCTGCTGAAGCCTTCATCATCAGGCTTTATCTCTTCCAACTTCGCATATAACATACTTGCACTGACTGCATCATCATATGCCCTGTGCGACCTGCCCGGATCTATATTAAAATACCCGCATAAAAACGAAAGACTCTTGTGTTCCACTTCCGGCAGAATCCTTCTGGCTAACTTCAATGTATCAATCCCATCATCATTGATAGTAAGACCATTATTAACCGCCGCCTTTTTAAGAAAACTAAAATCAAATATAACATTATGACCTAATACAGGCCAGTCACCTATGAACTCTGTTATTTCACCTATAATATCCTCTATTCGTGGTTTACCTGTAAGTTCCTCATTATGTATCCCTGTAAGCTCTGTTATTCTATCACTTACAGTTATTCCCGGATACACAAGCGCAGAGTACTTCTGTGTTATATTTCCAGCCTCTACTCTTGCCATTCCAACTTCAATAATTCTGTCTACAGCCGGATTAAGACCTGTAGTCTCAATATCCAGCGCAACATATCTGTTAATCATCGCTTTCTCTCTTTCAGGTACACTCTTCCTATATAGTCTCCTATAATAGCAAGGAAATTCATGTCACTCTCTGCCCATTTCTTATCAAGCTTAAATCTTCCATAAGAAATAATATTGTTATTCTTTTTAATATCTCCACCGATAATGTACTGGACAGCCTGAACAATTCCGTATTCAGAATACACCTTATATACTGCCGGAGCCTTTGTTTCAAAGAAATTAATGTTATCTATCGCAAATATACCATCTTCCCTGAAATTTGGAATATAATTATCTTCCTTGAAAAAGCTTCCATCATCTTCTGCCATACGCTGGTCACCATACAGAATACATTTAGTTAATTCTGAACGGTCATAAATCACAATAGTTTCAATATTAAATGCTACCGCCACAATATCTAACAGTTCCCGTCTTCTTGCATCTTCAGCTTCCTTGTATTCCCTGATAATGGTATTAACAACCTCCATCTTATGGTACTTGTAAAACACTTTCTCATTAAGGTCAACAATCCTTCCCATTCCATATACATATTCCCTATGAATATCCTCATGGTAAATGATATATCTGTCTTTTCCCTTTTCTTTAGCAAGATACAGAACCTTATCAGCTATCTTAAATAATTCATCATAACTCTTGGCATCATTAGGATAAGTTGCCGAACCAATTGAACACGTAACCCTAATATTACGCGGATCATCATGATACAGCCATTTTGTATTATTACGTATTGTTCTTAAAACATTCCTTATACCCTCGTTATCATTAAGTCCTTCCATAACGATAAACATCTCATCTCCGCCAATTCTGCCACACAGACCACGGCTTCCAACTGCATCTCTTAAGATATCTGCGACCTTATAAAGAACCTCGTCACCAAACATATGTCCATATGTATCATTAATAGTCTTAAAATCATCAACATCAATAATAGCAATCGTTACATTATGTCCCGGCTGTGAATCTATCAGCTTTCTTACATAATCAGTAATAGCACGCTTGTTAAGCAGATCTGTACCAGGATCTTTCATATCAGATATTATATTGAGTTCTTCAACTACATGATTATCTGAACTCTCAAGTATTATAATAGTACCTATAACGATTCTGTTTCCATATGCATCTACAATTGTATTACCTCTTGCAAGACATTTATCCAGTCTTCCAAGCTTATTAAGCGTATTAATAGTAATCTCACGCTTGAATAACTTCTCTCCATTAACCAGTGCCTTGCAAAATCCATCAAGTTCTTTTACCGCATCCAGACCAAGAGCATCAGTTTTTATCTTATCTTCTTCCCATGCATTTAACGTACCACGGTAAAAAGACATGGTCTGGTGTCCATCTGAAGTCATAAATATATTAAAGTCATCATTAAGTATATCATAAGAAAACAGGACATTCTCACACATGCCAAGATAACTTGAATATCTCTCAATCTGTGAATTAAGGTTATCTATCTGTGTAGTAATTAATGCGGCATCAGTAATATTAATGTCATACATATGACCTCTTGTCTCAGATACACCGCCATCTATAATTCTTGTAAGCATCCAATGATATTCACCCGTCTGATATAACATTCTTACAACAATAAACTTACCGGAATCAGCATAATCCTTTAATGCTTCTGTGAATCTGCTGACATCGTCAGGGTGTATATATCTTGTATATATGAAAAATGCATCATTACCTGAAATCGCTTCAAAATTTTCATCTGCTGTTACAATTGACATTGTCTCATCAATAAGAATGTCTGAATTAACAGTCTCAGCTTTAAAAAAATTCACCATAGCTTAAACCCCTGTTTTATAATTAATAGTGTCTCTCCCTATATCATCTGAACTCATCAGAATGTTTCTTAACATATTCTTCATACAGATCCGGTCTGTACTTTTTCGTTCTTTCAATCGACTTCTCATGTCTCCATTTTTCAATATTAGCATGATGTCCTGACAAAAGTACTTCAGGAACCAATTGTCCATTATAATCGGCCGGTCTTGTGTATTGCGGATACTCAAGCAGCCCATCTGAAAAGCTCTCCGTTTCAGCTGATTCCTCATTATTAAGAACTCCCGGAACCAGTCTTGAAATAGTATCTATAACTACCATTGCCGGAAGTTCTCCACCTGTAAGAACATAATCACCGATTGACACATAATCTGTTACTATATTCTCAAGTGCTCTCTCATCAATACCTTCATAATGTCCACACAAAATGACAAGATTGTCTTCCTTTGCGAAATCTTCTGCCATCTTCTGTGTAAATGTATATCCCTGCGGTGTCATATATATAACACGCGGTCTTTCACCTATATTCTTAACGATATCCTCATAGCAGTCACATACCGGACCAGCCCTCATGACCATTCCGGCACCACCACCATAAGGATAATCATCAACCTTTAAGTGCTTATCATTAGAATAATCCCTGATATCATGTGCTGTCACAGACATAACCCCCGACTTTATGGCTCTGCCTGTAATACTTGTATTAAGCCCATCCATTATCATATCCGGGAACAATGTCATAACATGAAAATTCATTATTTAACTACTCCTGCAATTCCATTAAGCATGAATGCATAATATCCACTCTTAAGATTATATCCACTGTCTGTATAAGATGAACCAAAATAACCTGTTCCGTCCTTATACGCAGACGCAACATCAATATAAGTTATTCCCAGAGAAGAAGCATTCTCAGAGAACATATTATTAAGTGCATCTATATTAGTCTGTTTAACCTTGCTTGAAGATTCAAATCTCTTGCTTATAGGAAGAACTGAAAGAACATAAACATCTGTATCAGGAAGCTTGCTCTTTAATTCCTCTATAAATGACTTCTCATAATTATAAATATCTTCTACAGATCTGCTTCCATAGTTAAGGTCATTAATACCAACCATAATATAAACTGAATCCGGTGAATTAGATACAAATTCATCCATATAGCCTGAAAGCTTGTCACTTGTCATAGAATTAGATGCTATAACCTGTGAATCAGAAGCAAAACCAAATCCTGAAATTCCGCTTATTACAAAATCTCCGATAAACATTGCATTCTTATAATGATCAGATGATGTATTATCCTGTACTTCAGCTGTTCCTGATAACTTAAGGCTTCTGCCTACGGCTGCCTTAGTTGTAGCCTCTGTAGCTGCCTGTGTTGTCTGAACTGAAGATGTCTCCTGCTCTTTTGATGAATGTTCCTGTGTTGTCACAGGTGCAGTAGTTTCTTTATTATTATCATTATTCTTCTTATGACCGCAGTTCTTTAATACAATTGCAAATATAACAACTAAAACAACTATTACTGCAAGTCCAATAACATAATTTCTATATCTGTTCCATAGTCTCATCTTACGATTAAGACTAATCTTTGATTTATCATTATTAGATTCCATGAAAATATTCCTTTCTATTATCGATGCAACTAATTGCATTATAACATTTCAGATGTTGTTGTGCAATTATTACAAAGAAATCAATTATTACCATTTCATCTTGTGAAGAACCACGGCAGATGTCTTCCTTAAACCTATATCAAGCCATCCACTCTGAAGGTGATATCCCAGTCTGTCCGTACTGTATCCTCCGTCAAATGTGACTAAAAGCTGTTCCACATCATCATCAAATCCAAGTCCGACTTCCCACGCAGGAATCCTTGCCCTTACCTCATCATCATTATTGTTAACAATAATGATTGCCGCATCATCACTTGTAAAACGTCCATATGCAATAACATTATAAGCTGAATACAGTGATTTATATGAACCTGCTTTAAACACTTCATTTTCTTTATGCATCTTTATTACAGCCTTATGGAAATCAATCAGATCCTGATCCTCATGTCCCCACGGATAAGTCCTTCTATTATCAGGATCAGTAAAGCCGCACACTCCCGCTTCATCACCATAATATACAGTAGGCGCGCCCGGCCATGTCATCTGCATGACAACAGCCTCCTTAAACACGGCCTTGTTGACATTATTATTGGCAGCCTCCGGTCCCAGTGTATTAGTTCTTCCAACTGTCCTGTTAGTTCTTGTTAAAAACCTTGAATGATCATGATTAGAAAGTTCATTCATAGATATTGCAACACTCTGTCCGCCCATTCTTGCCATATTATGATGCATGGCACCAAAGAAATAGTCCGGATTACCGTATGAGTCAGGTCTTGCCTCATCACTGTGCTTTTCCATTCCTGTAAGGAACCATGTAACAGGCTCCATAAAAGCATCATAATTCATAATGGTATCCCATTCATCACCCTGCAACCATTCATATGAATCGCCATAATGTTCTGCAAGAATAATAGCATCAGGATTAGCCTTCTTAACCTCTTCCCGGAATCTCTTCCAGAAATAATGGTTATATTCAGGACTATATCCTAAATCAGCCGCCACATCAAGTCTCCATCCATCAACATTATAAGGCGCAGAAACCCATTTCCTGCCGATAGATAGAATATAATCTTCAAGCTCTTTAGAGCCCTCATAATTAAGCTTAGGAAGTGTATCATGTCCCCACCAGCCGTCATACGAATTATTATCAGGCCACTGGTTTGAATAAAACTTAAAGAAATTGTGGTATGGACTTTCATACCTTTCATAAGCTCCCGGTGCATATTCATCTGCACTGTCTCTGTAAATGTGTTCCTTATCCAGCCACTTGTTGAATGAACCACAGTGGTTAAACACTCCATCTATAATAACCTTCATGCCTCTTGAATGAATTTTCTGCACAACCTTTGCAAAAAAATCATTGCTAGCCTCAAGGTTCGACTTTCTTGTAACTCTGCTAATATATCTCGTCGCATGGGTATTATCAGTGTCACCCTCTCTCAGCACTTCTCCTTCATCGTCCACAATTACGCCAAAATGTGGGTCAATATAGTCATAGTCCTGTATATCATACTTATGATTAGAAGGCGATACAAATAACGGATTAAAATATATAACCTCAACTCCTAATTCCTGTAAATAATCAAGCTTATCAAGCACACCCTTAAGGTCGCCTCCATAAAACTCTCTTATTCCCATCTGTGCAGGATACTTATTCCAGTCCTTAACCTGACAGACATGCTCTCCTATATAGTTATATTCATCATCAAGAACATCATTGCTTTTATCACCATTGCAGAACCTGTCAACAAATATCTGGTACATAACAGCACCCTTTGCCCATGCAGGTGTCTTAAAACCTGGTGTAATCTGAAAATTGTAATATGGATTAAGGTCTTTAATTGCCCCAATCTGGTTGTAGTAACACACCGTCCTGCCAAGTTCAACCTTGAAATAGTAATATACCTTATCTGTTCCAACATTAATCTTCGCTTCATAATAATCAAACATGCTCTCAGACTTCACTCTTGTCATAACATGTTCAACATTATCAACAACAAGATATGCTTTATCTACATTGTATCTGCCCGTACGCAGTCTGATAGTTACCTCATCCCCCGGCATAGGCTCAGCCGGACTTCTATAGCTTTCCGTAACATCCGAAAACAACGCTCTTGGATGAAGTGTTGGTCTTGCACTGCACATATAAAAAAGTCTTTTTTCCCAGGCAGCTAAGTTTCCTATTTCCTCGGTTATTCTCATAGAGAATCCTCCTTAGCATATACTATTCTGATTTTATATCTAAAAGTACATTTTAGCAAGCAAAAAGGATTTTTACGTAGCAAAAAAGGCAGCCATGGGGTGACTGCCTTTTTCAGAGAAGGTATTTCTTTTCGATAAGCATTACTGCTTTATCTATAATGTATTGGGGGTTTTTACATTGATTATAATATCTTATTTCCCTCAATAAGTGTTCACAAACTTAATAAAATTTATTCAAAAGTTTTGTGCATTTTTACTAATCAATTGTTTCTGTAACACTATAAACAGCATCATCAGTATTATTATCATTAAAAAGTGCCTCAAATTCTTCTCTTGTAACTTTCTCTTTTTCAAGAAGAAGCTGTGAGCTCTTCTCTAAAACATCCATATGATCAGAAATTATCTTCTTAGCCTGTGCGTAGCAGTCATCGATGATGCTCTTAACCTCTTCATCAATTGCTGTAGCAATATCCTCTCCATATGGTCTTGTATGTGCAAGATCTCTTCCGATGAATACCTCATCCTCATCACTGCTTGCATAATTGATAAGGCCCAGTCTGTCTGAGAAGCCGTACTTAGTAACCATATCTCTTGCTGTTGCTGTTGCCTGCTTGATATCCTGTGACGCACCTGTTGTAATGTCATCAAAGATAAGCTCCTCTGCAACTCGTCCACCAAGGCTTACAATAATATTCTGCAACATCTTGCCCTTAGTGTTAAACATTTCATCCTTTTCAGGAAGTGGCATTGTGTAACCTGCCGCTCCCATTCCTGTAGGAATGATAGAGATAGTGTGTACAGGTCCGACATCAGGAAGCACATGGAAAAGAATTGCATGACCTGATTCATGGTATGCTGTAATCTTCTTCTCTTTCTCTGATATAATCTTGCTTCTCTTCTCAACACCGATTCCAACCTTAACAAATGCATAGTTGACATCAGCGTTAGTAATGAACTTTCTCTTGCTCTTAGCCGCATTGATAGCAGCTTCATTAAGGATATTCTCAAGGTCTGCCCCTGTAAATCCTGCTGTAGTTCTTGCAAGACTCTCAAGGTCAACATCATCACCTAAAGGCTTCTTTGCTGCATGAACATTAAGAATCTCAAGACGTCCTCTGACATCAGGTCTTCCTACAACTACCTTTCTGTCGAAACGACCCGGTCTTAATATAGCAGGATCAAGAATATCAACTCTGTTAGTAGCCGCCATAACGATAATTCCTTCATTAACTCCGAAACCATCCATCTCTACGAGCATCTGGTTAAGAGTCTGCTCTCTCTCATCATGTCCGCCACCCATGCCGGTTCCTCTTCGTCTTGCAACGGCATCAATCTCATCAATAAATATGATACAAGGTGCATTCTTCTTAGCTTCCTCAAACATATCCCTTACTCTTGATGCACCGACACCAACGAACATCTCAACAAAATCAGAACCTGATATGCTAAAGAAAGGTACTCCTGCCTCACCGGCTACAGCCTTTGCAAGTAAAGTCTTACCAGTTCCCGGAGGACCTGTAAGAATAACTCCCTTAGGAATCCTTGCTCCAAGATTAGTGTATTTTACAGGATCTTTAAGGAAATCAACGATTTCTTCAAGTTCCTCTTTCTCTTCATTAAGTCCTGCCACATCCTTGAATGTAACCTTATTGGCATCACCACTTATCATTCTTGCACGGCTTTTACCAAAATTCATCATCTTGGCATTACCGCCACCGCCAGCCTGTCTAGTCATCATCAGCATAAGTGCTACAACAACGATAAGACACATACCAAATGGCAGAATAGTTGTCATCCATACACTGTCTCTTTTAACATCCCTTACAGTATATGTAATATTTTTATCATCAAGCTTTTCCTGTACAGAAACAACATCAGATACATTAAGAGTATCCCTGCTTCCATCAGTGAATGTAATTGTAAGTGTACCTGTTGGAACTTCTGCATTCTGACTTATAACAACATCTGTAATCCTGCCGCTCTTTAAATCAGATTCAAAATCCTTATACTTATAATTACTTGTTCTCTGGCTCATCTGTGCGATAACAGCCCAGACAATACCAATTATAATAATCATGAAGAAAATGCTTCCAAATCCTCCAGACCTTTTTTTCTTAGTATCCATCACTTCCTCCTTATTAATTATGCCTCTTCGTCAAGGTGTAAAACTCCTACAAACGGAAGATTTCTATAACTCTGGTCATAATCAAGACCATAACCGACAACGAATTCATCAGGAATGTTAAAGCCATTATACTTAACATCCACCTCAACCTCTCTTCTTTCCGGTTTATCAAGCAGAGTACATATACATATATCTGCCGGCTTTCTCTCCTCTAACATAGGCATAAGTCTTGCAAGAGTATTACCTGAATCGATAATATCCTCAATAACAATTACATGCTCTCCCTCAATGCTCTCATCAAGGTCCTTCTTAATCTTAATCTGACCGCTTGATGATGTACCGCTTCCATAGCTTGATACCTGCATAAAATCAAACTTAACAGGTACAGTAATTCTCTTGGCAAGCTCGCATGTAAATATAATACTTCCCTTAAGAATACAGATAAGTTTAACCTCCTTACCTTCATAGTCTTTACTTATCTGCTCTCCAAGCTGTGCAATTCTTTCATTCAGCTTTTCCTCAGATATAAGGACACTGATAAATGGTTCTTTCATTGTTTCTCTCCTTTGTCAATCTTAATATTCACTCTATTGTATAGTTATTTCCAGCACATTCTTTGTTTCATCATCAATCAGGGCACATTCACTCCTTCTTACCCCGACAGCCCATAAAACGCCCGAATCATCAGAAATAATAAGCACATTATCTCTCATACCGGAAGGCACTTTACGGTCAATGAATTCTTTTTTCAGCTTACGCCATGTTCCTGCCCTGTTCACAACAATCCTGTCGCCGTCAGCACGGTGTCTTATGCAGAGCTTTCCTTGTATTTTATCATAATCAAAGGATTTCGCATAGCAACTATTAGCGTAATTTCTATTTTTTTCATAATTAGAATGCAGTTGAAGTTTAACCCGTACCTGCTTCAATTCCGGTGCACCATTATCATCATAATAAATGTTTTGTGTTATTGTAACAGCTTCACCAGACTTAAGTCTTTCAAGCTCTGCTTCAGTAAGTCCACGTATGCCGGACAAATTCTCTGATGCAGCATCCATATTCTTCCTGCTTATTATTATATCATCATACCCTTTTACTGCTCTCAGTCCATAACATATATCAGCACTGCTGCCAACCGGCTTTGCCACAAGTTCATCAACAGCATTAACATGAACCTTATATATATCCTTTGCCGTCTGTGTAAGTGCATATACAGCCCTGTAGATAACACGCTTTCTTATAACCTCATGAAGTACTGCAAATTCTGTTCCACAAAGCCTTAAAACAACCGTATCCCTCTTATCTGTTGTCTCCTCCGGTACATGCTTTTCATAAGCCTTATCAGCCTCAGCCTCAATAAAATCAAAATTCTTCTGCAGCTCCTCTGCAGCATTAGCAATATTTTCTACAGTATGTGCATTAACCTTTTCTGTCATGTATGGAATAACAACATTTCTTAACGAATTGCGTGTGTAATCATTGCACAGATTAGTCATGTCCGTAACATAATTCTGTCCGTATTCTTTAAGCACAGCCTCAACCTCTGCTCTTGTTACTGAAAGCAGCGGTCTTATAATGTTGTCCCTTACAGGTCTTATTCCACCGATTCCCTTGAGCGAAGTTCCCCTTGCAAGATTCATAAGAACCGTTTCTGCCTGATCATTCATATGGTGTGCAACCGCAATCCTTGCATTGCATCCCTGACACTCCTCATTAAATATGCGGTAGCGTTCCTTTCTTCCTGCTTCCTCAACACTCATTCCAAGCTGCTTTGCAAGTTCTATGGCATCTATATGATATGCCGTAAAGCTTACTCCCATGCGTTCACACAAGGCTCTGGCAAACTCCTCATCATCTCCTGCCTCCTGCCTTATGCCATGATTAACATGTACCGCACATAATTCTGTCTGCAGATGTTTTTTTTCAATATAGCCTTTAAGCACCATAAGCAGACATACAGAATCAGCACCGCCTGAAAGACCAATAACCACTCTTTCGCAGTCAGTAAGCATATTATTCTGTTCAATATATCTGTAAATCTTATCTATAATTTCATTCATGCGAGAATTATATTATACGTTTACATAAGTGTCAAACACTCCAAGCACCATAACTGTGCAGTCATCAAATGCCTCCATATTATGATTCTTCAGCGACTCCTCAAGAATCTTTTTAGCAATGCTCGCCGGCTTCTTTACATTTATATTATTAATAATCTCCACCATCTGTTCCTCCTTATTAATTCCAGACAGATTATCAAGCACACCGTCACTTATCATTATAATATAATTGCCATCATAGAGTTTTTTAGTCGTGCAGTCGTAATCCACCTTATCAAGCACACCCATCGGAAGCGTAGTTGATTTAATAATCTCGACCCAGTTGTCTCTTTTAATAAATGTAGATACAGCCCCCAGCTTAATACAGTTGATAACTCCAGCCTGACAGTCAATAACACTCATGTCCATAGTCACTGGATTGTTAAATGTCGTCCCTGCAATATACGCAGAATTAATAAGGTCAATTGCCGTCTTTTCCTCGAATCCCGCTTCTATGCAGTTTTCCATAAGTTCAATAACCATCCGGCTCTCTGCAAATGCCCTTCTTCCGCTTCCACATCCATCCGCTATGGCAGCCACCATTTTTCCACAGCCAAGCCGTTTTAACAGGAAATTATCCCCACTCGTATTCTCATCCTCTTTACATTTTCTTGCCATACCAGAAAGAATCCTGAACCGGTCCTCCTGATAAAACACATACTGGTTAGGTTCTTCATTTATAATCACCCTGTTATCCTGATTAGAAAAGAAGCGCACCCTGAATACATCAGACACAATTCCGCGTAACACCCTCTCAGACACGCATCCTTTCATAAATGTTTTCGCGGTCACAAGTATTTCACGCCTTTTTCCATCAACTAACTTTATATCCTTAACTGAAATCCCCATCGCCATACATTTGCGCTCAAGCTGCCTGTATTCCTGTTTTCCAGGCGTTCTGGCATTAAGATTCATCGCAACACATTCCTCTAAAATGTCAGCAACAAGAATTAACTGTCTCTTAAATCCGCTCTCCTTCTGACTGGTCTCTCCGTATGCGTCTCCTAAGTTTCTGAATGTTTTTGCAGTCTCCTGCAAACGGTTAATAGTATAAGTAAATCCGGCATCTTTATATGTATTTTTCATTCATATCCACTTCCTTTCCGGCACTACACCAATGTGAAGTATATATGACTGCATATAAATAAAATGTCGAAGCGTGCAAGGCTTATAAAGTCTTACCGCTCCGACATATTTTACTTATTATATTTATTATTTGGCTTAAATACCAGTTCATCCGGATATATAAGTCCGAACTTGTTCTTGGCAATCTCTTCAACGAATTTCTTCGTCTTGACATACTTCTCATATTCTGAGAGTTCATCGCTTCTGTTATTTTCATCATCTATCTGTGACTGTAATTCCGTAATCTGAGCCTGATAATCAGCATTTTTCTTTGCAAGACCTGCCTTGCCTCTCCACAGAACAGCACCAAGCGCCACAACAACAATGATTGCAATAATCATTCCTGCCAGCGTTGACCGTCTCTGCTTCTTAAGCCTTTCTGCACGCTCTCTTCTTGATTCTAATTTCATATATTCCTCACCCTTGTGCTTTCTTCTTACGCATGTCTTTCCTGCGTTTTATATACATTTTAAGGCTTCTAACTGGTATTGTAATAATATGAACCACATTTTTCAATATAAAACATATTGGTTTTAGCAAAAATTTAATAATTTTTACCGACCAGCGGATATAAATACTGCTTAAAATCTTGAAATACAAAAATGCACCCACAGCAATTCCCATAATTATGAATCCGCGAATTATTCCGTCTGAAACTCTGAAGCACATAAGGAACACACTTATTCCTGCATATATTCCATATACAATATCCTCAATACTCATAAAGATAATTGTTTTGTGCCGCCTTATGCGTCTGAAAACTCTTATATTATCATATACCCATGCAAGAAGTACGCCGTTAAAAAAGCTTACCACGAGTGCATAAAGTTCCCATATTATAACCTCATTAATCATCTAAGAAGCCTGCTCATGAACGAATCCTGCTTATTCTTCATGCCAGCCTCCGAATAACAAATAGAATCCACCCTGCCGTCAAGGTCTAATTCACCTTTCTCAACAGAAAGCCTGTTGACATGCAGTCCTTCACCTTTGATTGTAATATGCCCATAATCAGATTCAAGTACAACCTTAACCGGATCAAATGACACCACATCTGTTATTCCTGTAAAATCAATCCTTTTCCTGTCCTCCATATTCAGCCTGTGTGGACGCTTCATCCTTACCTTTTCCTCCATATACCCTCCTTATAGACATTCCGTTATATGAGAATATATGCATGACCACAATATATGATTACAGGTACTTTGAATTAAAGGTATTCAAACATTTCCTTTGCTTCTTCTTTCTTAACAGTATCTTTGACATCTGTAACCCTTGCTCTTACATTCTTGTTACCAAACTGGATTTCAATAATGTCTCCGACTTTAACATCATAAGATGCCTTCACAACCTTGTCATTAACCATTACTCTTCCTGCATCACACGCATCGTTGGCAACAGTCCTTCTCTTTATAAGTCTTGATACTTTCAAATATTTATCTAATCTCATGTTCTTCTCCTTAAGCCATAGGTAAATCCAGCCTGCTATCCCTGCAGTATACCCAGTCCGCCATAGCCATCTACGATTCCATATGCTTTCCTAAAAAGTTAGCTGCCGTCTTTACCATTTTCTTTTCATTATCTGTAAACTTTGGCTTCATGTCAATAGACATCATAAGCACAGTTCCCAAAACATCTCCCTGACATATTATCGGATACATAATCTCCTGCTTAAACTGTGCCTCATCAGTGACTTTCACAAATCCATCCTCGCCTTCGCCTGCAGCAATGGTACATCTTCCCTCCATTGCCTGATTAAGTTCCTTTGTGACAGGCTTATTCATCAGATTCTTCTTATCATCCCCCGACGCAGCAATAACCTGTTCCCTGTCAGTGATACATACGGTCATTCCGGTTGCATCTGACAGTGATTCTGCATATTTCCCTGCAAATGTGCTTATATCCCCAATCGGTGAATATTTTTTCAGAATAATCTGTCCCTCAGCATCCGTAAATATTTCCATCGGGTCAGTTTCCCTTATATGAAGTGTCCTTCTTATCTCCTTTGGAATGACAATTCTGCCCAAATCATCTATCCTTCTTACAATTCCTGTGGCTTTCATATTAATAATTCCTCCTGATTCTTACATACTTTCCATAATTTATAATGTATGGGTAGTATGTGGAAAACAGGAAGAATTATGCATCTCTTGTAATGATTTTCCTATAGCGCCGGTTTCGAAAATGTAATTTTTTTCATTTTTTGAAACCGGACAAAAAGTGTCTATCCGGTTCAAATTAAGGACCGAATAAACATTCATCAAATCACAACATTTTTCCATAAAAATATTGTGATTTATCCGCAATACATTTATCATATTAATATGAAGTTATATTGGAGGTCTGTAGTATGAATGGGGGCAATGGGTTCGATAATTTTGATGGACCAACATCGGCATATGTTAAAAGAAACCGGAAAACCAGTTTTGCATATAAGTTTAAGAAAATGCTTTATGAAAGAAAAAAAGCTGAGGTAGAAAAAAGCATTTCTTTTGACGATAATCATGCAATTGAGGAAGTGTGCCAGTATGTTCAGGAACAATGGGGATTTAAAGAAGCTGACAGAAATTCTGCTGAGTATAAATTCATGTATAAGCAGATAAGACATGACATAAATAGTGATATTAACCTGTTTCTGTATGTGCGTGAGGATAATGACGCGCATATGGATATTGAAATAGAAACTACCACTGGTTATATTACAGGCGGTGTGACCGGAAAGAAGTCCTCAATTAAGGAATTTAACAGAATTTTGCGCGATGTATTCATATATTATGGTGTCATGCAGGACGACATAATCGAGAAAACCAAAAGATACAAAAATCTTGTGAGTATTCTGATGCAGGAAGCCTAAAAGGAATACAGTTTTTCTAACAAATAAAAACGGAGTTATAAATATGTACACTATACATTCAGACATTTTCCCGGACGGAACTCCTGTTGATGGCTGGTTTCACAATACCAGCATTCCAGAACTCACTGGGCTGGGAAAACAATACATTATTACAGATTATGATATACATGATGACGGCAGAATATACACTGATAATTTCCAGAAGCTGATAGACCTTGTATTCAATGCAGGTGGCGGTGTAATCGTTATTCCGCATGGTACATACATGACTGGAGCTTTATTTTTCAGACAGGGAGTTAATCTATATATCGAAGACGGTGCAACACTTATGGGAAGTGACGACATCAGCGATTATCCGGTCTGTGAAACAAGAATAGAAGGTGAAACCTGTCAGTATTTTGCCGCACTTATCAATGCTTCTGGAATAGATGGCTTTACATTATGTGGCAATGGAACGATAGACGGCAACGGCCTACGAAGTTGGAAAGCCTTCTGGCAGCGAAGAACCTGGAATCCTGACTGCACCAACAAAGACGAACAGCGTGCAAGGCTTATCTATATGTCAGGCTGCACCAATGTTACTGTTGCCGGGTTGCACATTTGTAATTCGCAATTCTGGACTAATCACCTTTACAAATGTTCTCATGTACGTTACCTTAACTGCCGCATTACAAGCCCGTCTGCACCTGTCAAAGCACCTAGCACTGACGCAATAGACATTGACGCCTGCACTGATATTCTTATTAAAGGCTGCACAATTAATGTAAATGATGACGCAGTTGCTTTAAAAGGCGGTAAAGGACCATTTGCTGACAGTGACCCGGACAACGGCGCTAATGAGCGCATAATTATTGAAGACTGCACATTTGAATTCTGCCACGGCTGCCTTACATGCGGCTCAGAATCCATACATAATAAGAATATAATAATGCGTCACATCAAGGTCGACTCAGGTTACAACCTGCTCTGGCTGAAAATGCGTCCCGACACACCACAGCGTTACGAATATATCACTATAGAATATGTTCAGGGAAAGATATTTAATTTCATCAACATTAATCCGTGGACACAATTTTTCGACCTGAAAGGAAGAACTGACATTCCGCCATCTTCCACAGAACACATTATAATAAGAAAGAGTACCTGCACATGCAATGTTTTCCGCAACATAAAAGAAGCCCCAGAACAATACACACTCGCAGATATCCAGATTGACGACAATATAATAGAAGAAATCGGAACACCTTCCGATAAAGCAAAACATACCGGAGCAGAATAACTGCCCCGGTATATTTTATTATGTATAGCTTATTATATTTACCAATTAAGCTGCTGCCTTCTCAGAGTTCTTCTCGCTCTTTGCATAGCTCTTTACTGAGTTAACTACGATGATTACACCAAGTACAATAAGGAGTATAGCAATTATAAGCTGAAGTCCGTTAGCGATAAATACGCTTCCCCAAGATGTCTGTCCAGCAGGAATTGTAACGGAAGCTGCTAACTTGATAGCCTTAACCATTGCAATTGTTCTCTGTACAAGTGCTGTAAATGTTACACAAAGCATGATGATAAGAGGAGGGAAAAGCATTTTGTTGCTTCGTCCTGTAACCTTTAAGAATACGCAGAGTGTAAGAATTACAAGAGCGCTTAATAACTGGTTAGCTGAACCAAATAATGGCCAGATATTTGCATATCCAATCTTAGTAAGGATGAATCCACATACTAATGTTACGATTGTTGAGAAGTATGTATTGCAGAATAACTTTCTCCAGCCTTCTGCATGTTCCATATCATCTACGCTAAAGAGTTCCTGGAAACACATACGACCGATACGGGCAACTGCATCAAGTGATGTAAGAGCAAGAGCAGATACACACATTGTCATGAATACTGTTGCAAAATGTACTGGAACACCAAACATTTCAAAGAATCCTGCTACACCGCTACTGAAGATTGCGAATGGTGTCTTAGCTGGAAGTGCTCCGTTAGTAGCAGCTGCACCAGCAACACAAAGGGCAAGTACTGCAAGTAAACTCTCAAGTACCATTGCGCCGTAACCAACCTTAAGCATATCCTTCTCGTTCTCAACTGTCTTAGAAGATGTACCAGAAGATACAAGGCTGTGGAAACCAGAAACAGCACCACATGCAACAGTTACGAAAAGAATTGGGAACATTGTTCCAAGCTTTGCATTATTAAATCCTGTATATACAGGAAGATTCATTGAAGGATGTGCAACTACAAGACCAACTGCTGCACCTACAATCATGCAGATGAACATGAATGTTGTCATATAGTCACGAGGCTGCTTCATTAACCACATTGGCATAACTGCAGCGAAGAAGATATATACAAATGTGATATAGCTCCATACATCTTTGTTGAACTCAAGCGGGAAGAACATACCAACAACGAATGCTGCGATAATAAACACAATACCAAGTACTGCTTCTTTCCAGCCTGAAAGATTTAACTTCTTCTGGATAAGACCAAATACAACGGCAAATACCATAAACATGATAGATACCATACCAGCTGAACCATTTGTCTTAGCTGCTGCTGATAAAACTGTAGCACCATCAGCATTTACTGTATAAGCATTAAATGTACCTGCAACCATATCTGCAAATGCTGCGATAACGATAAGTGTAAATAACCAGCAGAAAAGTAAGAAAATCTTACGACCAAACTTACCGATGTACTTCTCAATAATCATACCCATTGACTTGCCTTCATTCTTTACTGAAGCATAAAGTGCACCAAAGTCTGTAACTGCTCCGAAGAATACACCACCGATGAGGATCCAGAGTAAAACTGGTAACCATCCAAATGCTGCTGCCTGAATAGCACCTGTTACAGGACCTGCTCCTGCGATTGATGAGAACTGATGACTGAAAACTGTCCAGCCATTAGTTGGAACGAAATCCTTACCGTCATTATATTTAACGGCTGGTGTCTCTGCCTTAGGGTCGATACCCCATTTCTTTGCTAACCAACGGCCATAAACCATGTATGCACCAAAAAGTACAACTGCCGCGATAAGCACGATTACTAATGTGTTCATAATGTCACTCTCCTATAAAAATATATTTCACCAGTCAAACGCAGTGGAAGCGGTGCTATGATTCTCATCGCTTACATAGCTCGTAGCTCATATGTCAGAACTGCGTTCTGACATTGTCGCGGTGCTCCTCGAATGTTCCAACATGAATCTGATTGTATGCAAGCATACATCAAATTCCCGTTGTTCCATCCTCATCGCTACTCGCACAAAAAAACCTTCGTCGATGCACTAATCCATTACTGGATTATGTGCAAAGACGAAGGTATAATATTTCTACTTCCGCGTTACCACTTTGCTTGCCGGATACTCCGACCACTCTACTGCCACTCGGTATATTCAACTCTTATGGCATGCCCTTTTAACGATGGGTACCGGTTCCAACTACTAGACATCTGCCTGTCTTTCACCAGAACTGCTCGCAGGTGAGGGCTTAATCATTCCTTGCTGCCGTCTCTCATCAACTGACGGCTTTCTGTGAGCGGTGATATGAAGAAGTCATTTCCTGTTCTTCGCATTTGACTGTTGATTTGTACATTAAAATATTCCTTTGTTGATAATTTGTCAATAAGAAAATTAAATATTTCTTAAGAATTCTTAAATTTCTTAATAAAATTAATACATTTCTATATATTTCTATTTATATACAGCCAGATTTCTTTAATATTATTAAGTAAGTCTACCCTTTTGTCCCGTTTTTAGCATAATTTTCCTATAAGCTTGCATAATATAGTGCTTTGATAGGTTAATTTTCATTCTAACATTGTAGTCATGTTTATTTTCTTCCTATAAGGTATTTTCAAATGCGACTACCTATAGGTATCATGTCCTCCTCAACACCCCAATATCCACCGCCCCTCTCACACTTTCCCCCATATTTAAGATATTCCTGTTGAAAATGGTAAATATTTGCTATAAAATAAAGGTAGTTTATTTTCGTGATAAAATACTTCACTAACTTAACAATTTTATATTTTACAGGAGATTTTGCTATGAACTACGATGCTAATGTTTTTAAAGCCAAGGCTAATATAAAAGCCCGTCGGATATGGCTTGTTTTCTCACTCCTTTTGACCGCCAATTATGGTACTGATGCAGCTAATGGAATCTATCCAAAAAGCAGCTACATAATATTTGTTGCGCTTTGCTGGATACCTTTCTTTATTGGAGAATTATTTTTCAGAATCAAGGGAAAAGCAACTGATGCATACAGATTATGTCTTGTTATTGGTTATGGTATTTTCTATACATTTGTAATATGCACAACTGATTCTCCGATTTCATTCACATATATTCTCCCGGTTATGAGTCTTCTCGTTCTATATAAGAACAAGAAATTCATGATTAACTGCGGTATTGCTAATGTACTCTCTGTTATTGTCAGTGATGTGTACAGATATGTTGTTCTCGGATGCAGGTCTGATGCAGATATGAAGAATTACCAGTTACAGGTTGCATGTCTTCTTCTATGCTACATCTGCTATGTTATGTCTATCAGACACCTTAATGAATCCGATGGTGCTTTGAATGGAAGTATTAAAGCTGATCTTGACAGAGTTGTTTCAACTGTTGAGAAGGTTAAGACTTCAAGTAATTCTATTATGAGTGGAATTACTGTCGTACGCGAACTGGCTTCAGAAAACAAGCATGGTTCTGATGTTATCATGCTTGGCATGAATGAACTTTCAAACAACAATGATGATTTGAGAAATCATACAGCATCTTCTACTGATATGACAACTGACATAAGCTCACAGGTAGAACATGTTGCCCAGCTTATTGACGATATGGTAAGCCTTACTTCTGAGTCACAGGAGCATGCATACACAAGCTCAAGCGACCTTGAAAACCTTATTACAACAGCAACTACAATGTCTGAGCTTTCTTCAGAGGTTGAGCATATCCTGCATGATTTTGAATCAGAATTCAAGACTGTTAAAGACCAGACAAGTGCTATTGACAATATATCCAGCCAGACCAATCTTCTTGCCCTCAATGCTTCTATTGAAGCTGCAAGAGCCGGGGATGCAGGTAAAGGCTTTGCTGTTGTAGCTGAACAGATCCGTGCATTAAGCACAGAAACCAAGACTTCTTCCAGTGAAATACAGAGTGCATTAGACCGTCTTGCCGTAATCTCCGATAAAATGCTTTCTTCTATTGGAGAGACTTTATCACTTATACAGGTTACTCTTGACAAGATTAAACAGACAAGTGAAAGTATCAGTCTTATCACATCTGATTCTACTCAGATTGAAGACCATATACATATAATTGATACAGCCATTAAAGATGTTGAATCCGCTAACAAGCAGCTTGTAAGCAACATGTCCCAGGTATCAGATATAGTTGATACCATGACAGAGTGCATAACTAATTCAAGAGATATCAGCAGCCGTATTGTAAGTAAATATGACGAAAGTGCTACTAATATCAATACCATGGAAAACACAATACAGGCTCTTATGTGTGAACTTGGTGTTGGCGGTTTCATGGGTATTGAAGATATTAAGACAGGCATGAAGGCATCCGCAATCCTTAAAGGTACTCATGGTGAAAATGTTGAATATCACGGAACCATTAAGACACATAATGACAACAGTATAACTCTTGAACTTGAGAAGGCACTGCCTGCAGTTAATTCAGCAATTGAATGTGACATGTTAGTAACAGTTGGCAATGTAATATACCGTTGGGAAAATGCTAAGATTGCAGCTGACAAAAAGACCTCTGCAACAACAGGTGTTGTTACAATCATAACAAGGCCACAGATTCTTAACCGCCGTAAATATCCTAGAATTGATATGAACAATCACTGTACAATTACAGTAAAGGGTACAGACGAAACATTTGAAGGAAAACTTGATAATCTGAGTGCCAATGGTTTTGCATTCCTTACAAAGGACAGATTCTTTTCTAACAACAAGGGAAAAATCGTCACCATCACAATAGACGACTTCGATTTGCCGGCTCATTCAACACTTGAGGGTCAGATTATAAGATGTTCTGATAATGATGGTGTCTACATAGTAGGCTGCCAGATGCCAGAGGATAACTACTACATTATGGAATATGTAGAAAAAATGATACGTACCAAAAAAAATAATAACTAAAATCTTAAAATGGAGAAAAGCATATTAATCAGCTTTTCTCCATTTTGTACTAGATAACCATCCAGTCTTCGAACTTATTCGCATTTTCAACAATCTTGACAATTCCGTCTGCGCCGTAAGTAAATGCCCGGTGAATAAATACATTTACTTCCTCACCCTTCTTTATCGGAGCTTCCTCAACATTTCTTGTTCCGACAACATCTATACCGTTGACATTGACTGTTATCTCGACTTCCTTACCCATGAAAAGCTTGTTTACAACAACGCCCTTCTCAACAGAAGCGGCTGAATCAACCTTTTCATCAAGTTTTGTGATATTGACGTTCTCTGGTCTTAATACCGCCTTAACAGAATCATCAAGCTGGTTAAAACCTTTAATCTTATTAATCCGGTCAACATGTACCGGATGTCCCATGAATTCCGCCATAAATGCTGTCTCAGGCTCTCTGTATATCTGTCTTGGCGTTCCAATCTGCTCTATATGTCCCTTGTTAGTGACAATAATTTCATCTGCAACCTCAATTGCCTCATCCTGATCATGTGTAACGAATATACTTGTGATTCCAACCTTTGTAATCATGTCACGAAGCCAGCTTCTTAATTCCTGTCTTACCTTCGCATCAATTGCCGCAAATGGTTCATCAAGAAGCAGAAGTTCCGGATTAGGCGCTAATGCCCTTGCAAATGCTACTCTCTGTCTCTGTCCACCCGATAACTGGCTAGGGTATCTTTTCGCCATGCCTGAAAGTCCGACAAGCTCAATAAGCTCATCAACACGTTTCTTAATGTCCGATTTTTTCCATTTATTGACCTTTAATCCAAATGCAATGTTATCATACACTGTCATATATCTGAAAAGTGCGTAGTTCTGGAAAACAAAGCCTATTCCACGCTTACTTGCCGGCACATCATTAACAACCTTGCCATCAATAATAATATCACCTGAATCTGCAGTCTCAAGGCCTGCTATCATTCTTAAGATGGTAGTTTTGCCGCTTCCACTAGGTCCAAGCAGCGCAATAAGCTTACCCTTCTCAATTCCAAGATTAATATTATTCGAGGCTTTAAATGTGCCATATGTCTTATTGATATTACGAAGCTCAACATATTTGTCTGTATCCTGCTGTAATTCTGCCATAATCTGTTCCGCCTTTCTGTTGTAGTGCGTTTCTATCCTTCCTGCTGCTCTTTCTCTGCCTTAGCTGCCTGCTGCCCCTTGTATTCAAGCACACTCCGAAGCACCAGTATAACAACCGCCATCAGCACAAGAATTGCTGATACTGCAAATGCTCCCGTAAAATCATATCCCTGATACAGAAGCTCAATATACAACGGCATCGTGTTAGTTCTTCCGCGCAAATGTCCTGAAAGAACGGATACCGCGCCGAACTCCCCCATTGCTCTCGCTGTACACAGTACAATACCATAGAGAAGCGGCCATTTGATATGCGGAAATGTAACCTTCCAGAATATAGTCCAGCCATTGGCACCCATAAGTGCTGCAGCTTCTTCCTCGTCAGTACCCTGCGAGGTAAGAACCGGTATCAGCTCCCTTGATATGAATGGAAATGTTACAAATATAGTCGCAAGCACAATTCCCGGAACTGCGAATATAATTCTTACTCCCATAGCCTTAAGATATGGATATATAAAACTCTGTCTACCGAATGTAAGCACATATATAAGACCTGCTATAATCGGCGAAACAGTGAGTGGTAAATCTATTAAAGTAGATATAATCTTCTTGCCCTTAAACTGGAATTTTGTAATAAGCCATGAAGCAAATATTCCGAAAAATGTGTTGCACACAACCGCAATAAGCGAAACTTCTATTGTCAGCTTAATTGAATGAAGCGCGTATTTGTCGGTAACTGCCGCCAGAAACACCTTTATGCCCTTAGAAAATGCTGTGTACATTACATAGCTGAGGGGCAGAATAAGCATCACAAATAAAAACAACACACTTATACCTATCAGAATCCATTTTAATGGACCTGAATCTTTTCTGATGTTCATACGCTAACCCCTTTCTATGAAATTCCACTTACAATCTTTGATGTCCTGCTCTGTAACACTGCATTTATAAAGAGAATAATAAATGCGATGAAAAGCATTACAAGCGCTATTGATGTTGCACTTGCGTAGTCATATTCCTGTAATTTTGACATAATCATAAGCGGTGCTATCTCTGTCTCATACGGTGTATTTCCTGCTATGAATACGACACTGCCGTATTCGCCAAGTCCTCTTGCGAATGACATTGTGAATCCGCCGATAAGTGCTGGAAGTATCTCTGGAAGTATTACCCTGAATACTGTCTGCCTGTGGGTTGCACCAAGCATGTTGGCTGCCTCCTCGTACTGGATATCCACCTTTTCCAGCACCGGCTGGACCGCCCTCACTACGAATGGTATTCCAACGAATATGAGTGCAAATATAATTCCCAGCCTTGTATATGCAATCCGGATTCCAAATTTGCCAAAAAATGCCCCTAGCCAGCCGTTAGTTGTTGTCAGATGTGTAAGTGCTATACCCGCAACAGCTGTCGGTAGTGCAAATGGAAGTTCAATTATTCCATTCATAATCTGCTTACCCGGAAAATTGTATCTTACAAGAACCCATGCAAGAATTGTTCCCATAACTGCATCTATAAGTGCCGCGATTAACGCTGTCTCAAGACTTACTCTGTAGCTTGAAAGCACCCTCGGCCTTGTAACTGTCGTTATGAATTCAGTAAACGACAGCTTTGCCGAGAATATCACAAGGGTACATAAAGGGATAACAACAATGAATCCTAACATTGCAATTGTTATTCCAAATGAAAGACCAAAGCCCGGTATTACTCTTTTTTTCTTTCTTTTCTTCTCTTTCATTATGTCATTCCCCTTCTTAATTCCTACTAATTTTATATGTTACTATGTTGCAGATTATATACCTACTAGGTTTATATGTCAATAGTGTTTTAGGATTTCTAGTTGTTTTCTGATGCCTGTTTTTTTGGAATGCTTGTTTTCTTCAGAAACCTACTAAGCAACTTGTTTTCTTAACTTGTGTAGGCTTTTTCCATACATTATCTCCTGCCTGTAATTTTCCAACCCATCTTTCTTGACTTCTTGTATTATCTGTATTACTATATATAATACAAGCAAGACAGAAATCACCTCTCTTTACAGAAAGGAGCTTCACATGGTTATAGAACTTGATTTTGCGAGCGACACGCCCATATATGTACAGTTAAGAAATCAGATTGTCAAAGGAATCGGCAAGGGAGAACTTAAGGCTGGTGAGAAGCTGCCGACTGTCAGACAGCTTGCTTCTGACGCAGGCGTTAATACAATGACCGTCAATAAAACTTACCAGATTCTTAAAGCTGAAGGCTTTATTAAAACTGACAGAAGGCTTGGAGCATTTGTCGCCGAGAATATTAATATGGATATTGAATTCAGGGAAAAGCTTGAATCAGAGCTTGAACTGCTATCCGCAGAAGCAAGCATTACTGGAATGGATAAGGAAGAATTCTTAAAAATGTGCGAAAACATTTATTCCAAGATGAATCCCTGCACAATGTAACACACCTGTATTCACACACGCATTAACACAGACCCACTATACAAGGAGGTTTCCGTATGAAAATCGCAATGTTTATGCTATTCTTCGTATGCAACATGTTCACAGTCCTGATCATGAGATTTGCATATGAATCCAACTATCGATACAACAATGGCATGCTTATCGGAGTCCACATTCCAGGCGACCATGTTAACGATGACGATGTCACCCGACTTATGACACACTTTAAGAAAAGCATGAAATATTTTCAGAATATCAATGCAGTACTCTCAATAGCCATATGCTTTCTTAATTTTGTGAACATAATCATTTTCGTTATTATGTATACAATCTGGATTTTTGTGTATATTTTAGGAATTATGTATATCCAGCTTTCAGCGCACAGGAACATGTACCAGTTAAAGGTGCAGAATGGCTGGTTTGTGGAATCCCAGAAACAGAAGGTCTTTATTGATACGCGTGCTTGTGCAAATGCAGATGCAACTCCAATCAGCTTCAGATACCACATCATTATAATTGCCGCAGAACTGCTGGCTCTGATTCCATTCTATTCATGGACGAAAAGAGCATATTTTTCAATGATTATTGTATTTGCAATATGTACTGTCATAGTTTCTGTATTCGGGTTTGTGTTCCACATTTATATGAACAGACGACAGAATCAGGCATACAGCCTTAATTCGGACATTAACAACATTGTTAATCTGACTATGAAGAAATACATTGCTTCAGCAATGCTTGTAATGTCACTTCTTAACTTCGTGGCATGGATAACATTTGTGTTAATGTGTATTATTCAGGATACTGTTGGTGATTTAAGTTTCTGGATGTACATTATTCTGCAGTTGTTAAGCGGCTGCACGCTCACTGTCATTCTTATTCTTGCACGCAACAGAAAGAACGAAATGCTTAAGGCTGACACACAGCCGGTATTTGTTGATGATGATGACTACTGGAAGACTGGATTTTACTACAATCCTAATGACCCGCACCTTTTCGTACCCGACAGGCTGTGTTCGACCAACTACTCGCTTAACTACGCCCGCACCGGTGCTAAGATATTCACAGGCACAATCGCGGCGTTTACCCTTGGATTAATAATATGGACGACTATTGTATTAATTCCATACATTCATGTTACTATCGACATCAGGACTACTGAAAACACTGTAAATGTGTCTTCATGCGGTTACACAAGCCTGATTAATATTAATGATATTACCGAAATTACTCTGATGGATTCTCTGCCTGACGACCATTTTTATAAATATAATGGCGGCGCAACCGACAGTTATCTTGTCGGCAAATTCAAAGGAAATACTTATGGCAAATGTTATCTCTACATTTTTAATGATGTGTCTCCTGTGCTTATGATTAAGACTGCTGACCAGACTGTGTTCTTGAATTCCAAGAAAGATGGCGAAATCGTTAATCTGTATAATGCAATTAAGAAGGAGTAATCTAATGTACTATTCTTTTTACATTTGACAACCCCGCCACAAAGTATTATAAATTTCAAAGGGAATGAAGTACTCCCTTGGGAAACCTAAACTGCTTATTCAAGCTGATGACTTCTACGATTTTATGTCGCAGGAAGCATCAGCTTTTTTTGCGTTCATAAATGCATTTACTACTTTTTATTATATTTTAAGGAGGCTTATTATGCTGACATCTTTATCACTTATCTTTCTGGTTGGGCTCGTCATGGGCGCAATCTGCCAGAAGCTGAAACTTCCGAGAATCATCGGAATGCTTGTTACTGGTATTGTTCTCGGGCCATATGTCCTTGATTTTCTTGACCCGTTAATCCTTTCAATATCGGCTGACCTGCGGAAAATGGCTCTTATCATTATTCTTATCAAAGCCGGTCTGTCGCTTGACTTAAAAGACCTGAAAAAAGCCGGACGAAGTGCAATTCTTCTGTCCTTCGTTCCGGCTTCCTGCTAAATCATCGGTTATATTCTGCTTGCCCCTGTAATTCTTGGAATTAACCACGCCGAAGCTGCTGTAATGGGAGCGGTTCTCGCCGCCGTTTCTCCTGCAGTTGTCGTTCCACGGATGGTAATGCTGATTGAGAAGCGCTACGGAACTGACAAAGCGATTCCGCAGATGATACTGTCTGGTGCTTCATGCGATGACATATTTGTCATAGTGTTATTCACAACATTTTTAAATGTGGCACAGGGCGGCAAGGCAAATGCCATGGATTTCGTAAACATCCCTGTGTCTATTATACTCGGCATAATTCTTGGTATAGTGACCGGCTTGGGATTGTACCTGTTCTTTGAAACATCATACGCCCGCAAGCATACTGTAAGAAACAGCATGAAGGTTATAATTGTGCTTGGCTTTTCTTTCCTTCTTATTGCAATTGAGGGTTGGCTTGAAGGTAAAGTGTCTGTTTCCGGACTTCTTGCCGTTGTCGCTATGGCATGCACTCTTAAGTTCAAATGTGTTCCTGCCGTATCAGCCCGTTTGTCCGATAAGTTTGGCAAGCTGTGGCTCGCTGCTGAAGTAATATTGTTTGTGCTTGTCGGCGCGGCTGTCGATATCCGCTACACACTTAAAGCCGGACTTCCAGCCTTGCTTATGATTCTTGCAGCACTTGTTTTCAGGGCTGCCGGAGTGCTTTTCTGCACCGTAAAGACAAATCTTACATGGAAGGAACGCCTTTTCTGCGTAATTGCCTATCTTCCTAAAGCAACCGTCCAGGCAGCCATCGGCTCTGTTCCTTTAGCCGCCGGACTTGCCTGCGGACAGATAGTGCTTTCCGTAGCTGTGCTTGCAATTATAGTTACTGCTCCGCTTGGCGCACTTGGTATTGACTGTTCTTATAAGAAGTTGCTGACGGAGGATTGATACTTATATTAATCTTTTAAACAGCCTATAGGTACAATTTTAACACCATTTTCAGTAGTATAACCAAAGGGAGCTGTCGCACATATTACAATCAATGCAGATGGCTCTCTATATACCGCCCTCGGATGCTGACTATCCTTTAGTGCTTCTGTATTATATTTTTTTATTATGTCTTTAAATTTTAATAAAGATTTCTCTGCTTCCGGTATCTTCCCTGCACCTGTTTTAATCTCTATTAAAGCATATCTGCCATCTGCAAGTTGATATATTGCATCTGCCTCCAGTCCCATATCATCAGCATAATGCATAATTCTGGCATCATGCGCCTCGGCATACACAAGCAAATCCCTTAAAACCAGATTCTCAAATGCGTGACCAAATAAATCCAAATCATTATTAAAATAATCAGGACCAACGCCTAATGCAGCCAATCCTATTGATGGATCTACAAATATATGTTTCTTTGCTGCCCTTATTGCTGTCTTTGACCTTATCTGTGGTGTCCATGCATCAATATCTTTTAATACAAATAATGACTCTAATACATCAATATATGATGCTATTGTTACATCTGTAGTATTCTGCGTTGATTTTACATCAGCATATATGTTTGTTCTTTTTGCCTTTGTTGCCATATTTCTTGCATAAGACCACAATATTGTTCTTGCCCACTCTGGATTTCTATTAACTCCATCATAAGCACTTATATCTTTCTGATAAATCTGCCTGTAATAATCTCTTGCAATCTCTAACTTGGCTGTATCTTTCTTTAGCGCCATACATCTTGGCCAGCCTCCACGACAAACTGCAAAAAATAAATCTTCCAATGTTATTTTAGAAACAACACCATCAAAATCATAGTTCTCATCTTCAATAATCTGCGTTAAAGATATACTTCCATCAGACTCGCCAGTCTCCCACAATGTCATAGGATACATTGTAATTTCCGTAATTCTTCCTGTTCCTGTATGCGGAGTATTTATTTTTTTACTTGCAGAACCAGTTAAATAATATCCACCTACGCTATCTGGGTTATCATCACATGCTTTTCTGATTGTTCCCCATATTTTAACTGCATCCTGCCACTCATCAAACAATATAGGTTTAGCATTTTTAAGAAAAAGATTTGGTGCTGTTTCAGCAACAGCAAGATAACCATCTCTCTTTTCTTCATCCTGAAATTCTATAATTGTTTTACATCTTTCTTTTGCTGTTCTCGTCTTTCCACACCCCTTTGGTCCTGTTATACTTATTGCATTAAAAGCCTCCGCTCTCCTATCTATTTCATCATCAATTATTCTCTTAATGTAATCCATACAATCACCTCTCTTTTATGCTTATTATAGCATTAAATATTCTTACGCAGCAACTTCATTTTGTATTTTTCGAGTATTTTATTTTGTATTTTTCGAGTATTTTATTTTATATTTTTCGAAAATTTTATTTATTACTTTTCAATTTTAATTCTTGCTTTTCATATTTATCCCCATTTTACAAAGATAATATCATAAGCTCTATCAAAAAAGGCCACACCCAGCCAGCCCTAAGCCGGTTAAGTGTGACCTCACATCTCAATTAATCATATATCTTATCAAATATTCCGCCGTCAGAAAAAAACTTCTGTGTAGCCGCTTCCCAGCCGCCAAAATACCCAATATCCGCCATGTCAATGTCTTTGACAATCCATTTACCATCGGAAGGGATTTCCTTGATGTTTCTTGAATCGCTGGAAGACTCGTATTCCTTCTGGATGTCCTTGTTTACAGGGCGGTAGAAATTCTGTGCCTCAAGTCTCTGTGCGTCATCAGTGTACAGGAAAGAAAGATAGGCGTCTGCCAGTTCCTCAGTCCCATTCATCTGTGTGACCTCGTCAACCTTCGCAACCGTCGGCTGGCACAATACAGACGCAGATGGAACAACAATCTCGTACTCGCCCGGATATTCCTGTAATGCGAAAAATGCTTCATTTTCCCATGCAATCAGAACATCCCCCTGTCCATTCTCTGCAAATGTTGTAGAAGAGCCTCTTGCGCCCGAATCAAGCACTGCAACATTCTTGTAAAGCTTTGTAACACTTGCCTGAACCTGTTCCTCAGTCTGTCCCTGCTTCTTAAAATAATACCATGCCGCAAGGAAATTCCATCTGGCCCCTCCGGAAGTCTTAGGATTAGGGGTAATAACCTTAACCCCGTCATTAAGAAGGTCGTCCCAGTCCTTAATATTCTTAGGATTGCCCTTTCTTACAAGAAAGACAATCGTAGAAGTGTAAGGCGAGCTGTCATCAGAATAATCATTGATATATCCGTCATCAATCAGCCCTTCGTCCCTTATAACATTAACATCGCCTTCAAGTGCAAGAGTAACAACATCAGCTCCAAGACCATTAGCAACCTCAAGTGCCTGCTTTCCAGAACCACCATGAGACTGGATAACCTCAACCTTCTCACCAGTCTTACCATACCAGTAATCCTCAAAAAGCCTGTTATACTCCTTATAAAACTCTCTGGTAGCATCATAGGAAACATTTACAAGTTCCGTCTTCTTCTGCCCACACCCGGAAAGTCCGGTAAAAGTCAGGCTGAAAATCATACCTAAAGATATTAACTTTTTAAAAAAATGTGTATTCATAACTATAGCCTAACTCCTACTCAAATATATTCCAAACCAGTCAAAGCAGCGAAGCGCCCTTTACCGCCCGTCAGCCAACACTTCCAACCCTGAAGCCACTCCACGCAGCGGGAAAGAACCATAGCAGCACTAAACTTATAAAGCAACGCAGGTGCTTTGGAGCCGCCGGCACTTAGCTCGTCAGGACAGCCTCACAAAGTGAGGCAAATCCTGACAAGCTTAGTACCGCTGCGAGCGACAAGCAGCGAAAGCGTGCCTGCGTTGCTTTGTAAGTTCTAGTGCAGCGTTCGTTCTTCTCCCAACTTACGCATTCTTCTTAATAAACTCAGCCACATCTACAGTAGTAGCGTCAACCTCAGACTCCCAGCCTGCAAGCACTTCTGCGCCATCAATCTTAATCTCAGCTGCCTTACTAAGTGCAAGAATAACAACAATACCTGCATTTACAAGGTGAGTCACAACATTTGTATAATCCTCGCCCTTTGCCGGAGCATACAGATATACATGCTTGCTGTCAAGAAGAAGCTCCTTCTCAACCTTCTTTAAGAAATCAACATTAATTTTGTCTGAAAGAACAGCCTCAACAACAACAGGCTTCTGGTTGTTAAGCTCCGCTCTGAAAGCTGCATCAACTTCCTTAACATCGCTTGCTGCCTCATTAACTTCACGGACAACACCGCAGGCACTAGTCATATTAGTAACACGGTCTATGAGAATAAGCTCTCCCATAGTCTTGTGAAGGTTGAATTCATCAACAACAATTACATCAGCAAGAGAAATCTTGCATACAGCAATTTCATTTTTCTTAAGAAGAGTTGCTGGCTTCTCCTCGCCTGTATTGACATCAATAGTATTGACAATCTCAGTAACAACGCCCGGAATAAGTCTTGTTCCAAGCTTTACAAAAAAGTTCTTGTTATTAGTAAGAACATCATCGTCCATCCAGAGGATAGTAGCAGTAATCTCAGTTGCAAGCTTTAAGTCAGCACCTGCTGCAAGAACAGAACCTCTTGAAACATCAACCTCACGGTCTAACTGGATAGTAACAGGCTGTCCGATAGATGCGCTCTGGGCTTCCTTGTCACCGACATGGATACTCTTTACATGAACATGCTCCTTAGTTGGAAGAGTGATAATCTCATCACCAACAGATACGCTTCCTGCCTCAATCTGTCCCTGAAAACCACGGAATTCATGATTTGGACGGCAAACTCTCTGAACAGGCATGTAGAAGCCCTTTTCTTCCTCAGTATCATCAACATCAACCTGCTCAAGATAAGGAAGAAGTGCCTGACCCTTATACCAAGGAATATTTTCAGACTTAGTTGTTACATTGTCACCCTCAGTTGCCGAAACAGGGATAACAACTACATCTGCAAGTGAAAGCTCCTTAGTAAGCTCTGCTATCTGTGCATTTATCTCGTTGAAACGCTCCTCGCTGTAACCAACAAGGTCCATCTTATTAACTGCAAATACAAAATGCTTAATTCCCATAAGTGCGCAGATTCTAGCGTGTCTCTTAGTCTGGATAAGCACACCCTGCTTTGCATCAACAAGGATTACTGCAAGGTCTGCAAATGAAGCACCAACCGCCATGTTTCTTGTGTACTCCTCATGTCCCGGAGTATCAGCAACGATAAAGCTTCTGTTGTCAGTTGTAAAATATCTGTAAGCAACATCAATAGTAATTCCCTGCTCTCTCTCAGCCATAAGACCATCAAGAAGAAGTGAATAATCAATCTTGCCTTCACGGCTTCCGACCTTGGAATCAAGCTCTAACGCCTTCTCCTGATCTGCATACAATAACTTTGAATCATATAAAATGTGTCCGATAAGTGTAGATTTTCCATCATCAACACTACCGCATGTAATAAATTTAAGTAAACCTTTCATTCTAGAAGTACCCCTCTTTCTTTCTTCTTTCCATGCTTCCTGCTTCCTCATGGTCGATAACACGGCTTGTTCTCTCTGATTCAACCGCACTTAAAGTCTCTTCGATAATCTCATCAAGAGTTTCTGCGTCTGACTCAACACCGCCTGTAAGTGGATAACAGCCAAGAGTTCTGAATCTTACCTTCTTCATCTGTGGCTTTTCGCCCGGAAGAAGTCTCATTCTGTCATCATCAACCATGATAATATTGCCGTCACGGTATACAACAGGTCTTTCTGCTGCAAAATAAAGAGGTACAATATCAATCTTTTCTCTCTGGATGTACTGCCAGATATCCTTCTCAGTCCAGTTAGAGATAGGAAAAACTCTCATGCTCTCACCCTTGTGAATCTTAGTGTTGTAAAGCTTCCACATTTCCGGGCGTTGGTTCTTAGGGTCCCATGCCTGTGCTGTATTTCTGAAAGAGAAAATTCTCTCCTTAGCTCTTGATTTCTCCTCGTCTCTTCGTCCGCCGCCAAATGCTGCTGTGAAGCCATATTTGTTAAGTGCCTGCTTAAGAGCCTGAGTTTTCATAATATCAGTGTAAGCTGAACCGTGGTCAAATGGATTAATTCCCTGCTTAACACCATCTTCGTTAGTGTATGTAAGCATCTCGATTCCAAGCTTCTTGGCTGTATCATCTCTGAACTTAATCATTTCCTTGAATTTCCATGTTGTGTCAATGTGAAGAAATGGAAATGGCGGCTTCTCAGGATAGAATGCTTTCATTGCAAGATGAAGCATAACTGAGCTGTCCTTTCCTATAGAATACAGCATTACCGGCTTTTCGCATTCTGCTGCAACTTCCCTTATAATATATATCGCCTCTGCTTCGAGTGCGTCCAAATGTGATAAATTACCCATGATATTCCTCCTTGTTTTGCGAAGCAAAATCCGAACCCCTCTGGTGAGGAGAGGAATTTTCCTCCCTAATATTTATTAGATTCCTGTCTGTTGACCTCAAGCGTCTTAACTGTTCCGTCCGGCGAAGTCACCGTCCATGTATTGATGCTTCCATTCTGTCTGAACGAAAGAGTGCTTCCCTTGCCTCCGACATCAGCACCCAGAAAGAAATTAATCGCCTCAAAACGACATTCTTTAAGACATGATGTACAGCCCCAGCAGTCCTTGACATGCTTTATAAATGCTTTTCCATCAGTATCTTTCTTGATAAGGTTGCCTGGACAGGCTTCAACGCACTTCCCGCAGCCAACGCATTTTAACTTATTTATCTGAATGCTCATAGCTGTCGCCTCCTCTCACAAGGTCTCTTATGATTATCTTAATCTCGCCATTCTCCTTGCGGGAGTTAACATATTTTAACCAGTCATCACTCTTAGCCGGATAATCCATATTCTCCGCAAAGCTGTGCCAACGGGTTTCTTTTCTCGCCTTCAAATGTGCTATAACACTTCTGCACACCGTAAGTCTCTCTCTTATCTCATAGATTCTAAGCAGGTCGTCTGCGTCCTGTGCCGCAAGATTATCAATGCTCTGCTCTAAGAATTTAATCTTCTCATCTGCAAGCTCAAGTCTTGCTTCATTGTACTGATAATCAGTGCTTATGCCGCCTGCGTACTGGTCCATAATCTTCTGCATCGCTTCCTCAGTCTGCTCGATATCAACCAGCCCCTGCTTATTATTAAGAAATCTCTCATACTCGCTCTTCTTTGCAAATGCGTTCTGAGACAATTCTGAATCTTCCACCTCATTTACAACAAAGCCCTTTCCTGAGCCTTCAAGCCTTTCAGCTATTGCCTGTGCTGCAATCTCGCCCTCTGCCAGAGCGCCTGTTACATATTTCTGAGGACATCCGCCTGCAACATCACCTGCTGCAAAAAGTCCATGAATTGTAGTCTCGCGGTTGTTATTAACCCAGTAACCACTCGCTGTATGACCTCCGACTATGTATGGCTCAGTTCCTTCTATCTCAACATTTTCTTCAGAAGGACCGCCCGCTGCCTCAAGCCACTTAAGTGTCTGGCTCGGTGCCATGTTAAGATATGCTTTGTAAAGGTCTTCTTCCTGCTCCCTGCTTATTCCCTTAGTTCCAAGATAGCAAGGACCTCTGCCCTCGCGGTTCTCTGTAACTGTTCCATAAAGTCTCTGTGAAGTTGTAAGACCGTATTTGTTCTCATACACTTCACCGTTGGAATTAAGCTGCTTTGCCGGAACGCCCTGTGCGATAGTTCCTGTCGGAGCAATCGTATCTTTACATCTTAAAGCAATGAATCTCATTTCAAATGTGGTCATCTCCGCACCTGCATTGATTCCCATTGCATATCCGGCTCCTGTATTGAACGGTGGATACCACATTTTGTGTCTTGAAAATCCCGGATTGTTAGGTCTGTAAAGACCTGCCGCTCCGCCAGTAGCCACAAGAACTGCCTTCGCATTTATCTCATAGAACACTGCGTCGTTGACATCAAATCCGTATGCACCTTTAATCTCGTTATTCTCTACTATGAAATCTGTTATATTCAGGTGATTGATTACCGTTACATTGTCCTGCTTCTTAACTGCATCTGCCAGTATCGGCTTGATATTCTCACCATTTATCTTAATATTGCGGTTTCCTCTCGCAACATAATCTCCATTCTCATCTTTAAGGATTACAAGTCCTAAGTCCTCCATTACCTTAGTGACATGATTGAGTCTTTCCGACATTGAAAGAAGCAGATCCTCTCTTACTATTCCATCTGCGTCCTTCTTACAATAATCAACATAATCCTGTGGAACTCTGCCCTTAGTGATATAAGCATTAATTGCATTAACGCCTGCCGCAAGACATCCGCTTCGTACAATGTTCGCCTTCTCAACAATCAGTACATCAAGGTTTTTCTTCTTTCCAAGCGTAATACCTGCAAAACACCCTGCCGTTCCGCCACCTATAATAAGTACATCTGTGTCAATAATTCTATTCTTCAACCTTCATGTACCTCCTTGCAAAATCTATTTCCATATAAACATAGTATCTTGATATGTAAATCATTATATTCTCAATTTCCTGTTTGTCAATAGGGTTTTTGCAGATTTCCAAAAAGAACTTGATTTTATACGAAAAATATATACATAATAAAGCGGAGCAAATATAACACTTAAACAATTGTATACACCATAGCAAAATGGTTATTATATATGTATATCCCTAATCTCAAGGAGGTTTTATGATAATAGATTTCCATACACATACATTTCCTGATGAACTTGCAGACAGAGCAGTTGGCACATTAGCCCACAGCGGCGGAATACACAATTATCTTGATGGCAGAGTACATTCTCTTACAGATTCAATGAAAAAAGCTGGAATTGATTACTCAGTGCTGCTTCCTGTGGCAACCAGACCTAATCAGTGCGACACAATCAATACACTTGCTTTAAAGACTAATGAAACAAGTAAGACAACTGGATTAATTTCATTTGGGGCAATACATCCGGCTTGTGAGAATTTCAGAGAAATATTGAACTGGCTTTCCAACAATGGTTTCAAAGGCATCAAGCTTCACCCTGTTTTTCAGAAAACCAATATAGATGATATGCAGTCATTAAGACTTATCGAATATGCATCATCACTCGGACTTATAATACTTATACATGCAGGCTTCGATGTGAGTTTTCCGGGCTGCGATGAATCAAGCGTAGACAGACTTACAACAATGATTCAGGAAATAAAACCAGAAAAACTCGTACTTGCACACATGGGTGGATGGGGACAGTGGAACGAAGTTTCTTCCATATTAGAGGAAGATTACATGAAAAATGTATATCTCGATACCTCATCATGCATCAAGAAGCTCAATCACAACGCAAGCCTTCCAATAGAAAAATTCAAGAAAATGGTCAATATTCATGGTGCAGACCGCATATTATTCGGCTCTGACAGCCCATGGGACGACCAGAAAGACGCAGTAGATTTAATAAAAGAGTGTGGATTTTCAGAAAAAGATACCGATGCAATACTTGGTAAAAATGCGGTTACACTCCTTAATTTATAGACCGTTTAAAAAGTTTTGCGGTCTTAACCCGAAAAATTTTACGGTTCATTTGTTTGACAACGCACATATTCACCAAACATAAATCAAGCAGGCTGTCCCACATAACAGCCTGCTTACAATTTAACCACCAATAAAATCATCCCCACCACATGCACAACCAGCATAGCAGGAACCGTATACTTAAAATACCACTTCCGCGTCTTATGCCTGAACACATGCATTGCAATAAATGCGCCAAGCGAGCCTCCGATTAATGCCGTAATAAGAAGAGTCGCCTCCCTTATGCGCCATTTGTTGTGTATCGCTTTCCACTTATCAATTCCATACAAAGCAAATGTTACTACATTAATAATCAATAAATATATTCCTATAATCTTAAGCATTACCTCTCTGTAAACGCATAATTCCAAGTCTTTGCGCCGTCTGGCTTATTCTGTACAATTGACATATTCCACTTGTCATTGCCATTAATTGAGTAATATGGCGACTTCACACTGTCCGACATATAGATTATGACGCTGTCTCCTTTCGCATCTGGTGTATCCATTGTACCATAAAATACATAAGATGCATATGAATACGCCTCATCTCCAGCCTTTACATAACTGATATATTCAGAATTTGTCTCAGGTTCATACTCCTCTACACTCATTTCGCACTTATCAATCACAAGACTACGGTAATATACCTTAAGATACTCTTCAGCCTCTTTCTGTGTCTGCTCCGAAACCTCTGCCCTGTTATTATCCTTAACCTTGAAAATCACTGGTTTAATAAGCACTATAATAACAATGACTGCAAGCAGAAATACTGCAAATGCAATAGCAAGAGTCACCCTTTTCTTAACAACATTTTTATCATCCATAAATCTCGCCTCCTTTTCCAATGCATCTTATTAAAAATGTGTTTCTTTATTTACCATAATAATACAACGCGAAACTTACATCCAGCTTACATGGACATATGATAATATATATTTGTACTTGCCAATCGCATGATAATCTGCTAAACTACACAGGCTGTGTTAATATACAGCATATCGTGTGTTCGAGACCTTCCACACGCAAAACAAAACTAAAGGAGAATTGAATATGAAGAAAAAAGGAATGAGTGTGAAATTCATCACACAAGCCGCTGTAATCGCAGCAATCTATGTAGTACTTGTAGTAATCTTTAACTACATCAGTTTTGGACCAATCCAGTTCAGAATCGCAGAGGCTCTTACAATACTGCCTTACTTTACACCAGCAGCAATACCGGGATTATTCGTTGGATGTATAATTGCTAATATCCTTGGTGGTGCAATCGTATGGGATGTAGTATTCGGAAGCATTGCAACACTTATTGGTGCAATCGGAACATACCTGTTAAGAAAGAACAAGTGGCTTGCCCCAGTTCCACCAATTGTTGCTAACACAATCATTGTACCATTCGTACTTAAGTTTGCTTACGGCTCAGAGGGCATGTTTGCAATGTTCTTTGTTACTGTTGGCGCTGGAGAGATAATTGTTTGCGGAATTATCGGAATGATACTTTTATATGCACTTACACCAGTAAGACATGTAATATTCGGTGATGAACGCTAATATATAATAAAGCAGATGTACCGACCCCCAAAAGTTAGACTTTTGGGGGTCTCATCATTTTTCTACCACATACTTATATTTCCCATAACAACTACAAAAACAATTACCGCTATAATTATGAGCATCGATACCGCCCTTGCCCGTATCCCCTGCATTAAGCTGCATAAAACATATGTAACCGTGTATACCATAAGCATTATTGCCAACCTTACAATTAAACGGATTATAATAAATGTTCCAATAGTAATATCAAGACCGCATCCCTGCATAAACATAAGACTCATAAGCGGAGCCTGAATATATGGCATTCCATAATAACTGCTAAGAAAAAACATATCTGTCCCATACACAATGGCAAAAAGAACAAGACTTAACAATAAAGAAGCCACTATTCTCTTAACCCTGACTTCATTTCTTCCACCCGCCGCATTGACTATATATTTAGTTCCTGTTCTGTTTTCAATTCCGATATTTTCAGATACAATCATCACAACAGCAACCAGAAGTGCTATAAGAAGCACCATTTCACGCACCTTTGAATACCTGCCGAATATCTCCTCATATCCCCTGTCAGACATCATATACCCATGAATTCCAGTATCTGCTTCAAGCTCTGTAAGATATTGATATTTCTCCTCAAACTCCCTTACAGAAGAATACCTTGACGCATATACATAAACCTCTGCATTAATCTTAGAAAGTTCCTCCGGCTCAAGCTCTCCACCTTCATATTTCGTGGCAGCCTCAGCCGCTTTCTCTACAGCATTTACATAATCATTTTTCCGCCCATTAACAAGTTCCTCTATCTGTGAATAATCTGCACCACCACTCTCCAGATATATCCTGTCACACTGTTTCATACTGTCTGAAAAAGTCATCCTGCCGTAGCCAACAAAATAAATAACAATCGCCAGAAGTACCAGTATAACCGTAATGCCCCTGCTTGTAACTAACAGTTTATGTAATTCTTTAACCACAACCGGCATCTTAGAAAAAATGTGCTGATATCCTTCATATATCTTATCCAGAATCTTCGTAAATACCGACCTTCGCTGTTGTGGACGCATTACCACTGTTCCTGCCACTGCAGCCACCGCTGCGATACATAATATAACAATAAGAACACAGAACATAATTGCCGATTCAGATATAACAAAGCTGCCCTTTCCACGATTAGCATATGTACTTATAATCTCATTAACTCTCATAAGCCGTACAATATTAAACTGTTTAAATGCGCTGTATACACTGTGAATGTCTATCCTGAAATACATAAACACTTCAAGTCCTGCAAATAAAACAGTCATTATAAGTGCATGGCTGCGTTTCCTGTTAAGCACAAACACAGCCCATAAAACCATACTAAGCACAATTACAGCCAGCGTACTGTAAGCGTAATCATACATAACATAACCAATCTGGCTCATCGGCATAGCAAACCTTTTAAATGCCTGTATATTCTGAACCGGTGCCGAAAGCGAATCTGCCCCGCCATATAAAAATAACGATGCTGCAAATGTGGAAAAATACAAACCTGCTGTAACTATCACGCCGCTTCCCGTTATAACCATAAGTCTGTGCAGCGCAAGCCTTAATCTGCCATTCCCAGCCGAATGAACAACTTCCCACATTCCATTATCCCGTTCTCCTGATAAACCATATATTATAAAAACCATCATGATAAGTGATAAATAAAATGGAAAATAATAATTTACCAGCCCTTCCACAGCCTTGTTGTTATCAGCAATATAAAGAGAAACTTCAGATACCTTTGAAAAATCCTTTGCAGTCTTAATAATATTATTATATGTAAAACTGTTCTTATCTGAAAAAATCGAAAAAGACATAAGCTGCTGTGCATTTTGCTGTATCATCTTAATATCTTCCGGATATTCACTTATATATTCAAGCTGTATCTCAAGTTCTTTAAGCGTATCTAAAAACAACTTCTGGTTATGCTCTGATAATCCACAATATCTTTTCAAAACCTCGGATGTACCATCATAAAGCAGTTCTGTATCCTTTGCCAGAGAATCAGCCTGCCTGTACATTTCAATCGTCCGTATATCTGACCTTACAGCTTCCATAGCTTCATCCGTCTGATAATCCTTATAAATATCTGCCAGCCACTGCATCTGCCTTGAACTAAAGTTCAAATCCCTAAGCCCCGTGCCTCTTGCCTGCTGATATACATAAAAAGCTACATTTAGCATGATAAATGCTGCAAAAACAAATATAATTTTCCTGTTTATAAGCCTTCTAAATTCATTCATATCACGCCCTCTTACCCATAACAAGAATCCATGCTAATAACTATTCCACAGGAACTATACTCACATCACCTGCAATATTACTCTTATCAATGTATACAAGCCTGCCATCATACTCAAAAAACAGATATTTGTCGTCACCAAAATAAAGATTGCGCATCTTGCTGTTATCGAGTTCTATTGTATTAATAAGCGTTCCATCAGTCTTAAGAACAAATATCTTTTCATCCGTCTGTTCTCTGAGATTAGTCGCACTCGCTATTCCACCATTACACATGTATATATAACTACCGTCATATGATAACGATGCAATTATAATATCACTATCAGCCTTATATAAAAGAGAAGCCGTATTTTCATTAAGCTTTCTTGCATACAGTCCTTTATCTGTCACAAAATAATAAAGCATGTTATTCTGCGTATCAACATAATAATCAGAAATATTTTCATCTGACACCTTGTCGCTCTTTCCCGTTGCATAATCATAATAATATAACTGATAAGTCATATTTACATTCATAGTCTTAGCATCAATTGAACAGTTAAATATCTGGAAAAACAGCTTATCACCGAAACTTCTTGCTCCATATATTGCATTATATGCTCCCGAATAAGAAAACACTTCACTTGATTTTCCTGTAGACAGCTCCACCTTAACAATAACTTCCTTGTCATCCTTATTGCTGTCTACAGCCCCTGTATGTCCTATATGATCATATGCATAAACACAATCATCATGAAATACAAGTGAAACAGATGTCATTCCATTATTAGCAAACAATTCTGCAACATCTTCCCTGCTGCTGCCATCCTTAGCAATCTTGACCAGCTTTGCCATTCCATTATCCACTCTTACAACATATATATTTCCCTTGTAATAATGAATCTGTGTAGACATATAATCATTTCCCAGCATGGCATTACAATCTGATGAATCATGCATACACTCTGCCTTTGCACAGACAGGTGTCGTTTTATGCGTATTGCCATCCATATATCTAATCATTGTAAGCATCTTATTATCATCATACTGCAGATAATAATATCCTGATTCTGCCTTACATACACCATGCGAATCCGTTCTCCAATAACTCTGTTCCTCAGTTTCATTGCCAGACTGACCTATATTAACAGACTTATTGCTACCGGCTTTTTTAATTAATAAAACTGCCACCAATCCTGCTGCAATAACTACACATGCTGCTACTCTTCTCATGTAATCCCCCCTATATGATATTTCCACTGATATCTTATTAAAATTATTATGTCACTTTTTGTAACATATATCAAATCTTTCATTAATCAAAAAGTTTTACAACTTTCGAATTAAGAATCACTCCGGCAAGCACCACTCCAACTATTATGCATATTTGCAAAACCGATATTCCACCATAAAAATCAATATATGTTACAATTCCCGGAAATGTATAATAATGCAGTACATTAACACCTATTTTATAAATATAATACAGAACATTTATGGACAGACACGCTAACACGCCCACTCTGTAATTAATTTTTGCGGATAAATATGTAGCAATTGATGCAAATATATTTATTCCTAATATAGCCGTCACTACATTAACAATTATGTAACCTCTTACAGATATGTTAAAAGGATAATCTGCAAATGCCTGAATGCTTTGAATTAATATATCATACCTTTGAATATCTAACACCTTGGTAACACTATGATAATAGTAACAATATACACCTGCACACATTACTGTATTAACCACTGCATTAATAAGCAGCTTTCTTATTATCCACCTCTTTCTGTTCCTTCCTGTCCTTACCAATGCAAGAACATTCTCGTCCTTTTCAAATGAAATCACTCCTACATTAAGCAGGCATGCTGTTATAAGACATATACACATCAATAGTTCCTTATTATCACGCTGTCTTTCATCAAATAATTTATTATATGCATATTGATTTATAAGAGAAACATTTACGCCTTCATCATGCTTTTCATTTACATAATGAACCAGACTAATTTCATGATTAAGTATTACCATCTGTGCATTATTGTCTTTTTCTGCCTGCATTAATTGATATTCCTGTGTGAGTTCTTCCTCCAGACTATATAATTCGCTTTCTGATAAGGCACTATTATTCTGGCAAAATGTATACACCGTACTTTCAACCATATTATACTTGAGCTTATATGCAAATGTATAACTGCTGACTATAACAATCATAAGGCAATACACTATCAGCATCCGCCGTTTTATCAGAATTTTCCACAATTCCTTCATAAAAACAGGAAAATTTGAAAATATCCTGTTAAACTGCAGGCTGATTTTCCCAAGAAGCCTCTCGATAACCCCTGCCTTACGCTGTGTCTTTTTGAGACTACATGCGAAAGCCATCATCGTTGATAATAATATTATTATCAAACCTACCCATACTGTACTCTCCTGTATATCACTTATAAAATATTTGTAACCCCAGTTCTCATATTTAAACCATATTGTATTATCTACAAGATTACTGATATTAATATATTTAATACCTCTGAATATGCTTTTTGCTGAAATCAATTTAGCAAGCAGAAGTTCTATTCCAACTATCATTACAGAAAATGATAAACCTATATTCTTATTATCAAATAAATTAATTAAAGCATATAAAAATACTGACATTGCAAATGTAACTGCCACTGTCTTAAAAGCAACAGTCAAAACCAGTCCCAATCTGCTCATACCCATAGAAACAAGATAAATTTCTGAATCCGACCCTGACATTCCATGAATTGAACTCCAGTCATTATATACAAATAATGAAGTCATTGTAATCGCTGTATACGATAATAGTACTACAGCAATAGACAATATAAGCAGCACGGTTATACGCTTCAGCTCTAATATCATCCTGCCATTAGGAGCACTTTTTACAATATACTGCATTTTTTTCGAATCTGACTGCATTCCATAGATAAATATAAGCATTATTACAATGATAAAATATCCCATATATTTATATTCTGCCATACTTCTCAGCCATACATCACTACTATAATCGACATCATAATTATATGCCTTCTGCAAATCATTCTGTGTCTTTATTAATTCCAGTCTGCTTTCCCCTGATTGTGCATACATGGCATTATTTTTATATCTGTCTATATTCGCCAGCTTATTCTCTATATTAATCTTATAATTTCTGACAAATTCCACTTTTTCAGAAAAAAGCGTTTTAGCTTCTATATACTGTTCATTATCTGTAATATCAGGATTATCTGATTCATATTGTCTTATATATCCATGATAATCACTTATATTTCCCTCATTTAATTCCCTGTTATATTCTTTCAGCATATTATCATATATTTTGTATGAATACTGTCCGTTATTAATAATGCAGAATAAAACTATATTAAGCACAATTATGAGAACTGCTGTCAGAATTCTTTTTAAAGATATTACCTTAACTAATTCCATTCGCATCCCCCTTGTTCCCTCTCAATTTACATAATGCCAGCCTTACCGTTTTCACGAAAGACTGGCATTTTATTATTTACTCCATTGATATATTTTTTTCGCAGTACTTCCCTGTATATCTTTATCAGATAAATCTATAGCGTAGACAGAATATGTATTCACATATGGTTCAACTTTATTATCAAAAAATTCGATATTATTATTTTTCCAGCCTTTTGCATTATTACGCTGCATTCCTACATAGATATTATTGTTATCAATACCTTTAATTTCTATGCCGGAAAATGTTCCATCGCTTGATCCGTCACCAGCAAAACTGCATGTCCACACTACCTGTTTATCCGCATTTACAGCCTTTATATTTCCTTCATTATGTAAAGCCTCATAAAAATATATATCCCCGTTAATATATCTTAGTGATGATATTTCTAATGCTTCCGGATTGTTATATATTTCCTCTGTTCTTCCATCAACTGATACTTTAATAATCCGCTTATTGTCTGTAACAAAATATAACGAATCCTTATCATCCGCTGTTATAGAAGTCACTTTACTTATTATGCCTGTCTGGCTGCCAAGTATATCTGTTGCATTATCAGTATTAATGTTAAGCTTTTCCTCAAATTTTCCATTATAGATGTCATATCTGTAGATTCTGTACTGCACCGGAGTATTCTTTGAACCATATCTTGTATCTCCACCGGCTATATAATATACACACTTATCTCCGGCGCATACCTTACAGCATGCCATATTAAACAATTCGTAATCTATTGGAAATATAAAGCTGCCTAATTCTTCCACTTTAGAATTACCATTGATTGCAATTCTGTTACAGCTCACCTTAGTATTGTAATCATCCTCAACAAGATTCTGTGCATTCGTTGGCTGTACAGAATAATAATACAGGTAATTCTCATGCATGGCAGCCACCGTTGAAGTATTCGCAGATGCTATTCCCACAATCTTTCCGTCTGACGCAAGACATGCTACCTTACTTTCATTATTAAAGTTTTCATCATATTCCATAAGATAATCGCCGGACTCATCCCTTTTTATCATATAAATATGATTATCCTTATACCATACCATATTACCAAGACAATTTACTGATACACCATTTAAGTCATATGGATCATAATCCATCTTATCAGCTGCAAATGCTTTGCACTTACTATCCTTATGTGAGCATGTCATATCCGGACACATCGGAACTGCTTCATTATCAGTCATATCATAAAAATACAGAATTCCATTTGTCAAAAAAATGAATCCGTTATCAGTAAATGCCGCACTGTTGCTCACAGATTTTTCATATAAATCATGATTATATGTGTAATTAATTGTCTGCTCCTGCGTAACATGATTGTCTGCATCCTTAGCCGTTGTACATCCACATAATATTGTTGATATACTTAACGCTATCATTGTAATATTTTTAAGCCTTTTATTCATACCCCATACCTCCTCTTTCAATCAATGTTTCCTTGTTATCTATATATACGAAACATTAATCAAAAAAGTTTTAAATATTACAACAATTTGTCATTATAAAAGCTTAATTCTTATATACCCAAAAACTGCAATCATCATTACAATAACAGCTATGTTAAATGCTCTGTTAATCTTACCCTTTGTCAGATATGACATCAACAGACCTGCATTTGCAGCAATACATACACATAAAATGTATATTACTGTCTTAAATGCAATGAAACCGCCTACACTCATAGATATAACAAGCTTCTTAACAGCAGGCAGACTATATATTCCTTTTCCAAGCTTGTCAGATATAACCTGAAGGCTGAGTGACGGTGCATGCATATATGGCATACCATATCTGTGGTACATGCAGTAATATTCTATTCCATATGTAACAACACATAAGACAAGTGCAAAAATAATTAATGATATATACTTTTTGATTTTTCTGCTTTTCCTTCCATTAACAGAACTATTCAATATATACTCAACGCCAGTAGTATATTCAATTTCTATATTCTCCTGAGCCATAAGCATAATAACTGCTACAAGTGTAATTAATATAATTGTCTCTCTGACTACAGAATTGCTTCCAATTATTTCTGCATATCCGCGTTCTGATATCAGCCATGCATCAACACCATATTGTTCCTTTACTCCATCCAGATATTCCAGTTTATCTGCAAATTCCTGAACATATCCCGCACGCACTCTTGCATACTGATACTCTCCATTTGCGTCATAATATCTGTCTTCCCAGTCATCAGACACATTTCCAGAATCCTTTTCAGCTATCAGTTCATTCAATGCTGCCATTGCATTTTTCAGGTCTGTAAGCTTCTCATTAGTATATTCCCTTATGTATTCTTTATCTTTACCACCATGCTCAAGATACATCTCATCCTTTAGTATCTCTGTATCTGTATATGTCATATAACCATTGCCAGAAAAATATATAGCCACAAATAAAACAACTGCTATATACCATACTCCATGACCAGAAAATACCAGCTTATGTATTTCCTTCATAAGCTGTGGCATCCTTGACAACATTCTCTGATACATCCTGTTTACTGCACCTGCAATTCTGCTCCACAGTGAAACCTTTCCATACGGGCGCATTACACCACATTTTTCATATGCAGTAATTGCAGCTATTACTGAAACAACCAGCATACTAAATGTCACAACAGACGAAACATGAAATACATATTCTTTAAATCCCCAGTTAATATATGTACGCAATACCTCATTAAGATGCAGTACACTGACCACATTAATGTAATGCAGACCATTTAGGATACTATTATATTCAATATTCTTATACAGAAAACTTTCTAATCCAATAAATACAGCAATACACACAACTGCATAATTACGCTGTCTGAACATTACGAATACAGCCCATATTATCAGCCCCAGAGCTGCTATAAGCAGACTGTTTGCTGCAATAAGCAGAATTACATATTGCAGCTTGCTTATCGGATATGTAAATTTTCCAAAGCTGTATATGTTCTGTATAGGATTTCCAAGTTCACCTACTCCTCCATATAACACCAGAGAACACACAAATGTTGAAAGTGCCATCGCAACAACTGATAATACAGCCGCCATTATGACAACTACAATATTTGCTGCACTTATATAGTCTCTTCCGTTTCTGGTACAGAATGTAATCTGCCACACTCCATTTTCCCTGTACTTAAACAAATCATATACAATAATAAGCACAAAGAAAAATGCTATGTAGTATGAATAATAATAATTAACAAATGATTCAACCGCACGGCTGTTATCATATGAAACCTCAACATTCTGGATACGCCTGAAATCATTGGCTGTTCTTAAAATATTGCTGTATGTAAATGTTTTCCCTTTATTAAATATAGAAAATTTCTGCAGATAATCTGCATTCTTAATTACAGAATCAATCTCATCATGATATGACTCAATGTATTTATTGTATCTGTTAATCTCCCGCTCACTTTGTCCATTTGCACTCTTAGGAACATTAATATACATAAATAAAAACAGATTAATGCACATAAATACAGCAAGCATAATTATCTTTTTATAATTAAATACCCTTTTCACCTCTGACATGCATCATTCCCCCATTTCAACTGCCAATCTGACAGCTTTAATTTCTTTTAGTACATGTCTGATTATTTTGCATAGAATTTAACCCATTTATCCGCATTCTCTATATCTTTCTTATCTATATACGCATACTGGTCATTGCCATCCTCCGACAATGCAAACATACACCTTGAATCTCCGTAATATAATGTGCTTATATTTTGGCATGAAATTTCATTAACCTGACTTCCATCTGCTGTTAATACCATACATCTTTTATCAAAATCTGCACGGCTGTTCGTACGAATCTGATATGATATATTATCCATATATACATAATTACCATCATATGACAGATTACACCTATCATAGATTTTATCTGCTTTAATAACCAGTTGCGTTGTCTGTTCATTAATATCTGAATAATATAATCCCTGTCCCACTACATAGTAAGCAAATATATTCTTATCTCCAATCATACAGTAGTCTGAAATATCCTCATCACTTACAAGTGATACCTTTTCTGTATCATAGTCATATGAATATAATCCCCTTGTTTTAGAATTGTAGCTTCTCTTTTCAATCTGTTCCTGAACTGCAAAATACAATCTGTTTCCATAACTCTTTACATCGGCAACAGTAATATTCTTACCGCTTACTTCATATATATTATTCGTGCTTCCATCCTTTAAGGATATTCTCTTAATTATCTCTGTGTATTCTTCATCCAGTGTATAATGAGTATACTCACAATATGCATATGCATAATCTCCATGAAAAACAAGGTGGGTTGATGCATCTTGTCCGCTTGGCATAATCTTTGCTATATCCTCACGGTTATTGCCTGCTGTATCCATTCTTACAAGAACCGACATTCCACTTTCATATTTCATATAATACAGATATCCATTATGATAATATATATTATCCACTATATAGGGAGTACTCCACATATATGCATTACATGTATTATCCTTGTGCTTACATTCTGGCTTTGCACATGCAATAACAGCTTCCTTAGTAGCATAATCAAAATAATAAAGATGGAGCATATTCTGTGTAAGAAAATAATAACCATCTTCAGTTGCTGTAAAATCCCTGAAACCAATCCCCCTCCAATAATTCTGTGAATCATCAAGCTGATATCCGCTTCCAATTGATGAATAGTCTGGTTCCGATATTGAATTTTTCACCTTGTTTACACTTGCATATATTCCTATGGCGGCTGCTAATACCACAAGCGTTCCTACAACCACCAGCCATTTTTTCTTACCCATAACAATCCCCCCTTATCACATAGTACTATTTTATATTTACCTTATAAACATTAACAGCCGTGACTATATATTTGCTTTCAGTTTCCATTATAAGATACTGTGTTTCTTCTTTTCCATCCGTATATGTTATCTTAGCCTCTATTACACATTTATTAACATTTTCTACTTCTACGGCATTCTCTTCATTATGTTCTATAGTTCTAAAGTCTCCTGCAATTCTTTTACTAGGCACACTTGATGTAAAACATATCCACGGTCCTATGTCATCGTCTTTATTTTCTTCTGTTCTTCTCATTGCCTCCATATCTATATCAACCCATGTACTGGTATACCTTTCTCTCTTTGCTTTATCACTTTTAATACTTCTACTTGTTGTTATTACTCCAGCTGCATTTGCCACTCTCATTTTAAGCGACTGTATATTATCAGCTTCATACAACCCATCAATACAATAATAGCTTTTTACTTTTCTTCTATTAATTTTTTCATTATCATTTGAATTAGCACATCTATTTTCAAGCTTATATGTTCCCACATACTCTTTACTATCCTCATCCACTACTACTTTTGGATATCTTATCTCTACTTCAGGATATATCTCTCTTACATAGTTCTCTCCATTGAGCTTTATATTCTTTATTACCGGATATTCCCGGTTTCTCAACCTGTACATATATACTCCGGCTATCAGCAATCCCACAACAATTATGCATGCCGCGCTAATTATTACTTTCTTCTTTTTTCCATTTCTCATAAGCATCCCCCTTTGCCATGACAGGGCTTATCAGTAACTGATAAGCCCATTTTTTGTTGCTGCCTGCTCCTTTACTGTCGATATAATATGAATGGGTACTGTTCGTCTCCATCATCCGAACTTATATATGCTGTTCCTACATTTTGTTGTATAGAAACATAAGCCTTTGCTGAGGCTCCTACATCCGTTGTCTGTGCCATTCCACCAGAATACCAATATCTAGTTTCTCCGCCATCATGAGTTCCATAACCTCTTACCGACAAGTCTGCTGTCTGAACGGATGATATAAATGCACCAACTGTATCATATGAACCACTTTCATATCCTTTATTAATATATGCTTCCCCTGAATATCCACATGAACCTGCCATACCTGTGTATCTTAAAAAAATCACTCCACTTGCAAATGCAGTTATACTACTTGCAATTATTACTGTTACTGCTGTTCCTATAGCTAATAGCTTACTAATTACTTTTTTATTACTCATACTTTTGTTCCTTTCCCTTCTTTCCGAAGAATGATATCCATTCATCCGCATTCTGTATATCACTTTTATCAATATACATATACTTATGAGGATTAACTGATGACCATGCAAACATACATCTTGAATCCCCAAAATATATGTTTGCCACATTGTCACATGCTATTTCTTTTATGATATTGCCATCTGTACTTAAAACCATGCATTTCTTTTTCCTGTCATCCTCACTATAATTTAGCTGATATGACAGATTACTCATAAACACATAGTTTCCATCATATGATAATTCACACATATCATATATTTTATCCGACTTAATCATAAGCTTTGTTGTATGCTCATTAATATCAGAGTAATACAATCCCTGTCCTGTTACATAATATGCGAATATACCCTTTTCTCCTATAATACAGTAATCAGATATATTCTCATCACTTATCATGGCAATCTGCTCAGTATCATAATCATATGAGTATAATCCTAATGTTTTAGAATTATGACTTCTTTCTTTAACCTGTTGCCACACAGCAAAATACAGTTTATTTCCATAACTTTTTACATCTGCTATTGTGATATTGGTTCCATCCACTTCATAAATATTCTTAATACTTCCATCTTTAAGTGATATTCTCTTAATAACCTCTGTATATTCTTCATTCAATGTATAATGTGCATATTCATAATATGCATATGCATAATCTCCATGAAATACAAGATGTGTTGATGAATCCTGTCCACTTGGCATAACCTGTGTTATCTCTTCACGATTACTGCCATCTGAATCCATCCTTACAAGAACTGATACACCGCTGTCGTATTTCAGATAGTAAAGATATCCTTTATGGTAATATATATTATCTATTACATATGGTGTATTCCACATAAAAGCATTACACATAAAATCCTTGTGTTTACATTCCGGCTTTGCACATGCAACAACTGCTTCCTTTGTCGCATAATCAAAATACATCAGATTATCCATATCAGTAGACAGAAAAAAATAACCATCTTCTGTTGCCGTGAAATCTCTTATTCCTATTGCACTCCAGTAATTCTGGGAATCTTCTAACTGATATTCACTTCCTATTGAAGTGTAATCCGGTTCTGATACTGTATTATCAACACGATTCACATTAAGATATATTCCCACAATAACTATTAGAAGTGCTGTTATCCCCATAATTATGAAACACTTCTTTTTATTCATATGTCCCCCTGCCATGACAGGGCTTATCAGTTACTGATAAGCCCATTTTCTGTTGCTGCCTGCTCCATTACTATCGATATAATGTAAATGAATGCTCCTCATCTCCGTCATCCGAACTTATATATGCAGTTCCAACATTCTTGTATATTGGAACATTCGACTTAACTGATGCACCTACATCTGTTGTCTGTGCCTGACTTCCTGAATACCAGAATTTATTAATATCTTCGTCTGGTGTACCATATCCTAAAACAGCTAAGTCTGCAGTCTGAACTGATGATACATATGCACCGACCAAATCATATATACCATTATCTTGATCTGTCCAAATATATGCCTCACCTGAATATCCACAAGAACCTGCCATACCGTTATATTTTTCATACAATCTTTGACCCGCAAATGCAGTTATGCTGCTTGCAACCATTACTGTTACCGCTGTTCCGACTACCACTATTTTACTAATAACTTTATTCATAAGTTTTCCTCCTTAAAGTATACTCCGTTGACGCGTCTAGAATCAACACCTTTTAGTTATTTTGTGTAATTAATTACTTACACTGTTACTACTTTTCTTTCTTCTTTAACATATCAGGCTCTTTTGGCTGATATATTGTAAAGAACGATGCAGAATTAACAGAAGTCTTAGCAACCTTCTTAGCTGCTTCTGCCATTCCTTTAAGAATCTGTTTCATGAAATCTACCCTCCTTTCGTATGCCTAATAACAGTAACAGTCCTATTATCAGAAGCATTGTATTAATATACAGGCTTATATGACATAAGATTGTATATTCCCCATATCTTATGACCATGCCCATAATATTTAACATAAATGATATCAGCATAGATGATATTCCTAACACAGTGCTTATAATCATATATTTGTGCTTTTGTTCAATAGTAAGCCTCTTATTATGATGTTCTAGTGGTGCATTAAGTACAATTATCAGATATCCAGCTGCGGCTATAATCCATGTCAGAACATCTCCTTTAACAAGCAACTGGATTCTAAGTATAATCAATGAAATTAGAAAAACTCCACAATAACATATATTACATCCCAGATGCGTTTCCGCATGATATCCACCCGTATACCTCCTTATGACAATCATCATTATGTTGTATACAATTGCATACCATATATTATCCGTTATTAATCCTATAATAAGTACCAGTATTACACTTATAATTCCTGCTACTATTAATTCCACTCCATATGCACACACTTCTCTTTCTTCTTCAGTAATCACATCCTTAGACACAAAAAAATCAGCTATAACCAATGCAACTGAATGAATCATATACATAATTCCTTTCACTTTATACATTGATTATAACTGATTTAATTTTTTAAAAAAGTAGTTTGGCGTATTTGGTAATATATGGCATAATCTGCACATTTTTATTTTCAAAAAAGCTATTGACAAACTCTTTCCAGTATGCATCTGCAGATTAGATAATTATCTCCCTGTCCTTCATAATTGATAGTTCCATTATATTTATCAATAATATCCCTGATATTCATAATTCCAAAGCCATGCAAATCTTTATCTTTCTTAGTTGTATTCATATCAGGATTACTCTTTAATACATTGCCTGACGTTGTATTGCCTATATCTATATACAGCTTCTCCTTATCCTCCGATATTTGTAACCTTATTGTCGAATTATCACATTGTCCTGCCGCTTCAATAGCATTGTCACACAGATTCTCAAGAAGTATATACAGATCCATATCATCAATACCCTCAATATTTCCCAGTACATAACACCCCATATCTATTCCATTATTGCGACACTCGTTAATCTTTCTGTTCAACAGATAATTAAGTACAATATTATTACTTACAATCTCTGTAACATTAATGTTCTTATAACCTGTACTGTATTTATCGAGCACCTCAAGTGCCTTTGAATACTTCTCATCCTGAATAAGCTCACTGATAAGTATCAGGACATTCTTAATGTCATGTCTCTGCTTGCTGTTCTGCTTCTGCATATCAAGTATTGATTCTATATCCTTTTCCTTCTGCTGATATGCACTAAGCATAACCTGCTGCCGTATCTTTTGTTCATATAGTTTCTGTTCCATAATAAGCAGTAATATACTAATCACATTAACTATTACTATACCAACTACAGCTACATATGTATATATCACATTCATTTCATAACTCTTATCTGAACGATATATCATAAAACAGCATATTACCACTGAAATTGCTGGTATCATTGACATAGTAAACATATATTTATTATCTTTTTCTTTTAAAACCTTCTTTAATTTTATAAAGAATCCCAGAAACAACATAAGTAATAACTGTACCAGTATACCACTTACATATCTAGAAACTGTACCGAATGGAATAGCATTGAGAAAGTCTTTTTTTATAACCAGTGATATTAAACCAACACCTAATAATGCACTTCCAGCCAGACAACCTATCATCATAACATTATAGAATAGCTTCTCAATAATAGTACCGCCCAATACCCAAAAGCTGAATATAAGAGAATAAATCATATATATGTATATTCCCACACTCTCAAAATATGCAATATGATTAGATACTGTAAGATATATGAATGTGGTAACTATCCCGATTATGCCTATGCATTTCTTATTATACTTATCCTTACATCCAAGACTAGCCATAAGGAATACTGTCACAACCACACTCTGAAACAGATTTATGACATTTTCAAATATTATATGCATCATATAAACATTCTCCTTATCTCATCGACTCTGCTCCTGCTTATGTGATAGCTTGTACCATCCTTCATAATAAGATTATCTCTTTTTCTTTCTTTTACATAATCCTTATTAACCATCTCTCCTGATGATATTTTAATAAATCCTAATGGTTTTAGTTTGTCTTCATACTTACTTAAGTTCGCTCTTATTTTTCTCTCACCATTCTCGCCTTTGAATATAAGATTATGTTTTATCACATTTACTGCTACAACATCCGAAAGCCTTATTATGTCACCATCTTCAATTACAAGTATCTTCTTTTTTTCTCCGAGATAACTCATGATATTGTACATCGTATGCACAATATCATCTTTCATATTGTTTTTTCTTATAAACCCTATTGGTCTGAAACCAAATGCCTGATACACATAATTATCATGTGAAGTACAGAATACTATCCCTGCATCCTTCTTTCGTTCATGTATCCTCGTTGCAATATCAAATCCATTCACCGTTCCACACTCAATATCAAGTATGAATATATCCGTATCTTCTACTGCTTCCTCAAGCATTTTCTCCGGAGACTGATATACCACAACTTCTGCTATATCAGTCTCTGAAACATGCTTTGCATATTCAGCCTTTATATATGTACTTATTAATTCGCCATGCTGCGGCTCATCATCGCATATAGTAAATCTCGTCAAATGCTCTCCCCCTGTGTGAATTACTTAAGCATTTCTTCCCAGTTCAAATGCCTTCCTGTTAAGCTCAAGGAATTTAGCAGGAACATTTTTCTCTATGGCATCCTGCCACTGTTCGTCTGTTATGTCATGGAAGTATGTTGAGAATCTTCCCATAAGTGCTATATTAACAGCCTTAGAAGAACCTGCCTCCTCAGCGAGTGCAAGGAAATCCTTCGCATCCACCTTGGCATCTGCTGCTGTAAGCTGCTCGATAAGTCCTTCCGGATACTCTGCTGCCCCTGTAATTACAGGCATTGGCTCCATCTTCTGTGTATTGGTGATGATGACTCCGTCCTTCTTTAAGAATTCAACCCATCTTGCAGCCTCTAACTGCTCAAATGAGATGATAACATCCGCCTCACCTTTATCGATTACCGGTGAATATACCTTCTCGCCATATCTTACATAAGTTACAACTGAACCGCCTCTCTGGCTCATTCCGTGTACCTCGGAAACTTTAACATCATATCCCTGCTTTAATAATACATATCCTAACATCTTGCTGGCAAGAAGTGTTCCCTGTCCGCCAACACCAACTATCATAATATTCTTTGTCATATTGAATCTCCCTTCAGTTACCTGTCTATACTTACATTCCTATTGCATCGAATCTGCACATCTGCTTGCACACTTCACATCCGATACATAAAGTTGGGTCAATATGTGCTTTCTTATCCTTGAATGATATAGCAGGACAGCCAATCTGCATACATGCCTTACAGCCCTTGCAGGCATCCTGATTAATTGCGATTGCTGGCTTATGTACAGTGCCCTTAATCATTACGCATGGTCTTCTGCTTATGATTATAGACGGTTCTTTGGCAGCAAGCTCCTCTGTCACTGCTGTCTCAACTGCTGCGAGATCGTATGGGTCAACAACTCTTACTCTGTTAAAGCCTAAAGCCCTGCATAATGCCTCAAGGTCAACCTTGCCTGCCGGCTCTCCCCTTAAATTCTTGCCTGTTGTAGGATTCTGCTGATGTCCTGTCATTCCTGTGATTGAATTATCAAGAATAATAACTGTTGAATTACTCATGTTGTAAGATATATCTGTAATTCCAGTCATTCCTGAATGCATAAATGTTGAATCCCCGATAACTCCTACGCTGTTGCTCTCACCTGCTTCTCCCATAGCCTTGTTAAAGCCATGAAGTCCTGAGCAAGATGCACCCATGCAGACATTAAGATCCATCGCATTAAGCGGTGCAACTGCGCCTAATGTGTAGCATCCGATATCTCCGTATACCATAATCTTTTTCTTGTGAAGAATGTAGAATATTCCTCTGTGTGGACAGCCTGCACACATAACAGGTGGTCTGCCCGGAATCTGTGCATCTATTGTTGTGTATTCAGGTTCTTCCATTCCCATACATTTCTTAATAAGATTCTGTGAGAATTCTCCGCATATTGGAAATGTATCTTTACCATGAACCTGTATTCCTAGCTGCTTGCAGTGGTTCTCAATAATTGGGTCAAGCTCCTCTATTACATAGATTTCGTCCTTGCCCTCTGCAAAATCTTTGATAAGCTTCTCTGGAAGTGGATATACCATTCCAAGCTTAAGTACGCTTACTTTATCGCCAAATACCTCCTTAGTATATTGGTATGATGTTGAAGATGTGATAACACCAATCTTCTTTCCATTGACAAGACTTCCCTCTGCACACTCTTCAATTCTGTTAATTCCACTTGTCTCTGCATACTGTATAAGGTCAAGTGTTCTCTGCTCAACTCTTACATGTGCATCTCTTGAATTCTTAGTCATCATGACCTTAGTTGGGTCTTTTACATAAGGAACCTGTGCAGGCTCTACTCTTTCCTCAGGACATACAACACTCTGTGAATGTGCAACTCTTGTACACATTTTGATAAATACCGGTGTATTGTATTTCTCTGATATCTCATATGCTTCCTTAACGAAAAGTCTTGATTCTTCTGAATCTGCAGGCTCAAGCATAGGTACTTTGGCTGCAAATGCATAATGTCTTGAATCCTGTTCGTTCTGTGATGAGTGCATTCCCGGATCATCTGCTACACAGATTACAAGTCCTGCGTTAAGTCCCTGATATGATATTGTAAATAACGGGTCTGCTGCCACATTTAAACCAACATGCTTCATTGCACATGCTGCTCTTACTCCGCCGAGTGTTGCTCCATGTGCTGCCTCTAATGCAACCTTTTCATTAGGCGCCCACTCGCAGTATATTTCATCATATTTCGCTGCTTCTTCTGTTATCTCTGTACTTGGTGTTCCCGGATAACTTGATATTACCTTACAGCCTGCTTCATACATTCCTCTTGCAACTGCCTTATTGCCCAGCATTAATTCTCTCATAACAATCTCCATTCTATGTATTCTTATCAGCCTTTATTTTCCTGTTCTACAAGTCTGTCTGCGCCGTACATCTTACGAAGCTTCGGCTTCTCAATCTTTCCTGTAGCATTACGCGGAATATCTGCAAATATAATCTCTTTAGGACGCTTGTATCTTGGAAGCTCCATGCAGAAGTCTTCTATCTCTTCCTTAGTACATGTAACTCCGTCCTTAACTTCTATGATAGCCGCTGTCTTTTCACCCAGTCTGTGGTCTGGAAGACCGATAACAGCTACATCTTTAACTTTATTAAATCTTCTGATGAAGTCCTCTATCTGAACCGGATAAATGTTTTCTCCACCGCTTACGATAACGTCTTTCTTTCTGTCTACAAGGAAGTAGAAACCGTCCTCATCCTGCATAGCCATATCACCTGTATATAACCAGCCATCCTTAAGAACTTCCTTAGTAGCTTCCTCGTTGCGGTAATAACATGTCATGACACCCGGTCCTTTAACACAGAGTTCTCCGACATCTCCCTGTTTTACTGTATTACCGTCTTCATCAACTATCTTACATTCCCATCTGTAACCCGGAATTCCGATGGCACCAACCTTATTGATATTCTCCACACCAAGATGTACACAGCCCGGACCTGTTGATTCTGAAAGTCCGTAGTTGGTATCGTACTGGTGCTTAGGGAAGTATTCCTTCCATCTCTTGATAAGTGAAGGTGGAACCGGCTGCGCACCTATATGCATAAGTCTCCACTGATCAAGTCTGTAATCTGATAACTTGATGTCTCCCCTGTCGAGCGCATCAAGTATATCCTGTGCCCAAGGCACTAACAGCCACACAATTGTACATTCTTCATCTGAAACCGCCTTAAGAATTGTCTCCGGCTTAGTTCCCTTAAGAAGAACAGCCTTGCTTCCTGCCACAAGACTTCCCATCCAGTGGAACTTAGCACCTGTATGGTAAAGTGGCGGGATACATAAAAATGTGTCATATCTTCCTGTTCCATGGTGCTTCTGCTCCATCTCGGCAGCCTGTGTAAGGCTTCTGTGCTTATGAAGTATTGCCTTAGGAAATCCCGTTGTTCCTGATGAAAAATATATTGCACCATAATCGTCTTCTGTTATTGTTACATCAGGTGCCTTGCTTGAACAGTCAGCAACCAGTTCACGGTAACTTTCTGCAAAGCTTGGACAGTTATCTCCAACATAGATAAGAAGTCTGCCCTTTGATAATCTCTCAGCATTTACTTCAATTCGTCCGATAAACTGTGGTCCAAATACAATAACATCTACTTCTGCAAGCTCTGCACAGTAATAGATTTCGTCTGAATCATATCTGAAGTTGAAAGGCACTGCTATCGCACCTGTCTTTAACACTCCGAAATATATAGGAAGCCATTCAAGGCAGTTATACATAATAATAGCTACCTTATCGCCCTTCTTGATTCCTCTGCCAATAAGCATGTTGGCGAATCTGTTCGCTTTCTCGTTAAATACGCTCCATGTAATCTCTCTCCGGTATGGTGAATAAGTTGTAGGCTCAATAAGCCCGAACTCCTTCCATGTCATCCTTCTTGTATCCTTCTCATCAGGATTAAGCTCTACCAATGCAACCTCATCTGGATATTCTCTTGCGTTGCGCTCTAAGTACTCTGTAACTGGCATAATAATTCCTTCCCTGCTGCCCCCGACAGCATGCAATTTCATTAAATTATATCATACTATATTTTGCCAAAAAAATCCATAAAACAGCCCGCCTTTCAGCCACGCTTTCGTCAAACTTCCCCTTTAATTCCAACCTAAAAAATGCTATGATTAAGTTAGTTAATTTGCGCATGTGTATCCGGCTGTCCGGCACCTGTCTGTGGTGCAGGAATGAATTGTGACGAGCTGTGCAGGAGTTAAGCCGCTGTCTGCATAAGTGCAGTGCTCAAAAGCTCGTTCAAGCGAAGCGCGTTTGCTTTTGAGCGATGTAATAAACTCTGCAGACAGCGGCTTTTACTCCTGCTAAGCGAGGAAAACCTGAGTTCCAGCGCCACAGACAGGTGCCGGACAGCCGGCCTACCGGACGCACACATGCAATCTACTATATAACATCTTTAAAGGGGGATATATTATGGCATTACATGTTATGGACGAGGCCAACCGCTGCTTACAGTGCAAAGTGCCTCAGTGTCAGAAGGGATGTCCTATTGGTACTAACATTCCTGTGGCAATCCGTTTACTTAAAGAGAACAAGCTTAACGAAGCTGGTAAAATGCTTTTCGAGAACAACCCGCTTACTACCGTGTGCAGTCTTATCTGCAATCATGAGAACCAGTGTGAAGGTCACTGTGTACTTGGAAGAAAGGGAGCTCCTGTACATTTTTCTACTATTGAGAATTATATCTCAAGTACATATGCCAACCAGATGACTGAAGGTCCTAAGCCTTCTAACGGCATGAGAGTCGCAATCATCGGTTCAGGCCCTGCCGGTATCACTATTGCAATTATTCTTGCAAGATACGGATATCAGGTTACTATATTTGAAGGAAAGGACAAGATTGGCGGCGTATTAAGATACGGCATTCCGGAATTCAGACTTCCTAAGACTGTTCTTGACGATATTGAATACAGACATCTTGCCTTAAAGGGTATCAAGATTCGTCCTAACACCACTATCGGTGGTGCAATCGGAATTGATGACCTGTTCCGTGATGGCTACAAGTCTATATTCATAGGTACAGGTGTATGGAAGCCTAACTCTCTTCACATTAAAGGAGAGACATTTGGCAATGTCCACTTTGGTATCAATTACCTCAACAATCCTGACAGCTATCACCTTGGTGAAACTGTTATTGTTATCGGTGCCGGTAATGCCGCTATGGACGTTGCAAGAACTGCCAAGAGAAAAGGCTCCCGCAATGTCATCTGTTTCTCTATCACTAAGGAAGTTGCTGCAAGCAAATATGAATTCAGCTATGCACAGCTTGAAGGAATCACATTTGAATATAACAAACGCCCTGTTGAGATTAAAGATGACGGTGTTATATTCAGGGATATTATTGAGAATGAGGATGGAACTTTCACTGATGTAGAAGGAACTGATACACTTCACCACTCAGACAGTGTTATCATCTCTATCAGTCAGGGACCTCAGAACCGTATTGTCAACACAACAACAGGTCTTAAGGCTACTGCAAGAGGACTTCTTGACGCAGACGAGACTGGTCACACAAGCCGTCCGGGTATCTTCGCATCTGGTGATGTTGTAAACGGCGCAAGAACCGTAGTAGAAGCTGTTGCACACAGCAAGATTGTGGCAGAGTCAATGCATCAGTATATGCAGTCGCTGCCAAAGGATGAAGAATAAATTTTAAGTTTCTCAACTTGACCTGTACTTGACCTGTTTACACAGGTCAAGTATAAATTAATTATCATTCCACACATACTTCTGTTTTGAACTTGTCGGTTTATTAGGTATTGTAAGCTTAATCTTTTTAGAATCTATCAAAGGCATAAGTATCTTATTTCTAAAATAATCTCTTGATTTTATTTCACAGAATTTTTGTAATTCAGCTCTTGATCTTGGTTCTTTTAAATATTCTCTTAATTTGATAAGCATATCTATATTAATATCAATCTTTCCCATTGAATGCTCAAGTGTATTCTCTGATGAAATATCAACATTCTTGTCACGCCATATTCCATCAGCACCAACCTGTCCATATTGCCCATATCGCAATAATTTTAGATACTTTTCACATCCATATGCTGTAACAGAAACTCCACCGCAACTGGCATCTATCATAGGAAGCTCCGCATTTGTTTTCTTGCACTCTGCTTTTATCTTCAAAAAACCTCTACCCCATGATTCCACATCACCTGACCTAAAAGAAACATCTGCAATTTTAGGATTATGAGGAACCGATTCGTGCTTTTCGTAGATAGACATATCTGTAGGAACCCTCTTTGACCATTCACCCATATTAAAAATTGCAATCTTATCCTCATATACTGAAACCTGAATAGGAACACCTGTAGCATAATCCTTATGGTTTATTGCATTTAATAAAAGTTCTCTGACAATTCCCCTCGTAAGCATATGCGTTTCTATACGCTGAACTCCTTCATAATCAATCAAGCCCCTAAAATATTTGCTAAAAAGTATATCAATTGATTTATCTACCTGCAGAATTAACGGACCATCTATTATATCCTGATATTGTAAGTCTTCAATAATCTCTGAATTATCCCCAAAAGCCCCCACCTTAGCAAAATATCCTATCTTGATATATGCTCCTGTTGCGAACAATTCTGGTTCTGGATGAAACAATAAAACAGCAGCTCGCGTAAGGTATTTCCCATCATATAATTTCAGGTTTCGAAGAAGAGTCTCATCATCAATATCAACCTCTACCTCAGACATTCTTCCGCTCCTTACCGCCTTTTTCCTGAATTCATCAATAGCTGTTTTACTCAAATCTTCCACTGTAATACCTGGTATAGGAACTGCATCCCAAGTCTTTCCAGCTCGTTCTAGAAGAAAATTCTGTAATTCAAATCCATTCAGTTCATGTAATGTCGAACCAGACCTCTTATAATATTTCCCCTCATAAGAAATGGCAAACGGATACTTAATAATTTCAATGGAAATATACTCTCTATATCCATCCGCATTTTCCCAAATTCTATTTTCTTTGTAAATCTTATCCAAAGTTCTGTATTTTTTGTCATCTGCAGACAATGCATCAATATTTACAACTCCAGTTGCATACTGATTAATGAGCTTATCTGCTACACTTCTGGGAACACTTCCTCCATAACGTATGTTCTCAGCACCATAAACTGAATGAACCTGAACACTGGCAATAATTCCTAATCTATCATTAATTTTATTAGGTAAAGCCTCCAGCATTTTCTTTGAATCTTCTACCCCGACAACATATCCATCGTCATTTACGCCAATATTCAATATTCCACCATCAGTATTTGCATAACCACAAAGCCATTTCAGATAATCTTCTTGCCAAGTCCACTTCCACTCTATCGTCTGTGATTCTTGTTCTTCTCCTGTTTTAACCAAATTATTAGTAATCATCCCATTACCCCTCTTCATTCACCGTGATTATTCTTAACATTTCCCCAATTTTATACTTTTCTTCCTAAAGTATTATGAATTATTTTAATTATATTCTATACTCAAAATAATAACAATTTATTTACCCATTTTTCTATAAAATAAAAAGATCAAAGTAATTCACTCTGACCTTTTCCTTAACCATATTATATTATCGCACCTACCAAAACTGTATCCTACATATCTGCAAGTAGTTCCTTAGCCTTGTCCATAGAATCCATATGAACATATATATCACATTTGGAATTCTTACTGTTATTGAGGAACTTAAACACTCCTGTATGGAAATTCCACTTTTCAAAGTATGATATATTATTTCTTCTAAGTACTCTCTCTATTTTTCTGCTTTCCTCTAATGTAACATCAGAACGCAATAAACGTTCATTAGTTCCGATTTCTGACATACTGCTGCACCTCTTTACTAACGTCTGTTATGTTAGTATGTTATCACATTTTAAATGTAAAATCCACTTTAGAAAATTAAAAAATCGGTCTGAACACCTGTCCAGACCGAATAATTATTTAAAGAATGTGAATTAAGCGATTGTATAAATCCATCCCTTAGGAGCTTCAATCTTGCCCATCTGAATACCTGTTAATGTATCATAGAGCTTCTGGATTGTAGGACCCATCTTCTCCATTCCGCTTGGGAAGCAGATTTCCTTACCATGGTCGTTAATCTTACCAACTGGTGAGATAACTGCAGCTGTACCGCAAAGACCACACTCTGCAAAATCCTTAACTTCATCGAAGAGAACTTCTCTTTCCTCAACCTCTAATCCAAGATATTCCTTAGCAACAACCATTAATGAACGGCGTGTGATTGATGGAAGAATTGAATTAGACTTTGGTGTTACGAACTTACCATCTTTAGTGATGAATATGAAGTTAGCGCCACCTGTCTCCTCAACCTTAGTTCTTGTTGCTGGGTCAAGGTACATATTCTCTGCAAATCCTTCTTCATGTGCTGTCATAATTGCATGTAAGCTCATAGCATAGTTAAGTCCAGCCTTGATATGTCCTGTTCCGTGTGGTGCTGCTCTATCAAAATCTGAAACCTTGATAGTAATAGGTTTAGCGCCGCCCTTGAAGTAAGGACCTACTGGAGTTGTAAGTACTCTGAACTGATATTCATCAGCAGGCTTAACTCCGATTACAGGGTTGCTTCCGAACATATATGGACGGACATAAAGTGTAGCACCTGAACCAAAAGGTGGTACCCATGCTGCATTAGCTTCTACTGTCTTAGCAACTGCCTCTACCCACTTATCTTCTGGGTAAACTGGCATTTCAAGTCTCTCACATGAATCTTTCATTCTTGCTGCATTCAGATCTGGGCGGAACATAACAATGTGACCATCCTCTGTTGTATAAGCCTTAAGACCTTCAAAACATGTCTGTGCATACTGAAGGACACCTGCACACTCGTTAATGACAACCTTATCATCCTCTGTAAGTGTTCCGTTATCCCATGCGCCATCTTTGTAGTTGGCTACGAATCTCTTGTCAGTCTTGATGTAACCAAAGCCAAGGCTTGACCAGTCAATATTCTTCTTTTCCATTGTTAGTACTTCCTTTCATCTAAAGATACCGATGTAAAAAATGTTTTACACGATTTTGAGCATATTTTACGCTCTTAAAAATGTCATGTCAACATTTCATTACTCATCTCCGGTAATTTCTGTGTAATATTTAGCATAATCAGTTCTTTCTGCCTTAGTAAATGCAATTGCTGTTCTTGGATGCTGGTTAGTCTGACCGGTAAGCATGTACTGTACATCACATCCCCATACAACACCTGATGCCTTAAGTGGAACCATATGCTTTTCAATGAATTTAAGCACTGGAACAATATTAAACTTAGGATTTCTTAAGAACCCTAATAATAATTCTGAATAGCAGTTACCTGCACCTCTTCCCATTCCGCTTACTGTTGCATCAAGAAGGCTTACGCCGATTGAGCATGCCTCGATTGTATTGGCAAATGCAAGCTGCTGGTTGTTATGTGCATGTATACCAACGCTCTTTCCATACTTCTCTGCTATCTTGATGTATTTGTCAGCAAGTCTTCTTACCTGCTCCGGGTATAATGAACCATAGCTGTCAACAAGGTAAATGTACTGTGCCTTGCTCTGTGAAGCAAGAAGCTCTAATGCAAGGTCTAACTCATTCTCTCCTGCTGTTGATATTGCCATGATATTAACTGTAACCTCATATCCCATGTCTGAACAGTAGTTAGCCATCTCAATAGCTGCCGGAATTGTATTAATATATGTTGCAACTCTCACCATATCAACAACTGACTCTGACTTAGGTGGAATATCTCTCTTAATGTTAGTTCTTCCAACATCTGCCATAACTGATATCTTAAGCGGTGTATCATTTTCGCCAACAATAGCTCTTATATCTTCTTCCTTACAGAACTTCCACTTTCCGAACTCTTTCTCATCAAATATATCCTTATCAGCCTTATATCCAAATTCCATATAATCAACGCCTGCTGCCACATTAGCTTCATAAAGATCTTTAACAAACTCATCAGTGAATTCAAAATTATTCACAAGACCTCCATCTCTTAATGTACAGTCCATAACCTTGATGTCTGGTCTGTATGATGTCAAATTACCCCTGTTTTCTGCCATAACCTGTTTCCTCCTAAAAAGTTTCCTTGTGGAATTACTTCCGTCTGAAAGCACTCCACCTAAAAGAATTTCAATCTAAAAATATATCTTTCCGGAAACGCTTCGCTTTAAACCGTTACGCTTTAAAGCGTTAAACTGTTTTGAATTATAACACATCTTTCGAGGTTGTCAACTGTTAATGTGAGATTTCACTTCACCATCAGCCTCTCAATAAACACATCCATCAACGCATTAAGCCCCTTAAGATATTCCTTCGCATTAGTGAATTTCTTCTTTGTTACAGTCCATATAAATGCCGGATTAGCGTCTACTCTCATCTGGATTGCACCGCCATACTCGTCAAGAAGCTTCTTTATAGCATCCGGGTCTAATTCAGCCTTAGGATAAACTGTCATAACTGTACGCCATACCGCTGTTCCTGATTCCTGATGCGCAACGCCGCCCTTTATCTCTATCATGCCAAGCTTATGTGCCTTTGACTTGATAAGCGCAATCATAAGCAGATTGTCGGCACATGATGGCACACTTCCGTATCTGTCCGATAACTCGTCCTTCATATCTGATAATTCATCCATGTTCTCAAGTGCAGCAATTCTCTTATATATATCAAGCTTCTGGTACTCGCTCTTAATATATGTTGCCGGAATATAAGCATCTACATCAACATCTATTGTTGTCTCGAACTCATACTCATTCTTAATTCCTTTAAGATTGTTGACCGCCTGATTAAGCATTTTACAGTACAAGTCGTATCCTACAGCCGCCATGTGTCCGTGCTGGCTGTTTCCAAGCACATTTCCTGCACCTCGGATTTCCAGATCCTTCATCGCAATCTTAAAGCCCGAACCGAAATCCGCAAATTCCCTGATTACGCTGAGTCGCTTCTCCGCTACCTCTGTCAGTACCTTATCTCTTCTGTACAGTAAAAATGCATACGCAGTCCTTGAGCTTCTGCCAACTCTTCCTCTTAGCTGATAAAGCTGAGAAAGTCCAAAACGGTCTGCATCTTCAATTATCATTGTGTTGCAGTTGGATATATCCATACCTGTTTCAATTATAGTTGTAGACACCAACACATCTATCTCACCATTAACGAAATCACACATTATCTTCTCAAGCTCCCGTTTAGCCATCTGACCGTGGGCATATGCTACATTTGCATCAGGAACAAGCTCCTGAATGTGTGCAGCCGCCTCATCAATGCTTCTTACACGGTTGTATACATAGTATACCTGACCGTTTCTGGCAAGCTCCCTTGTGATTGCCTCTCGTATCATCTCATCATTATGCTCTGTAACGAAAGTCTGTATCGGAACACGGTCAACCGGAGGCTCCTCAAGAACACTCATATCCCTGATTCCCGCAAGGCTCATGTGAAGCGTTCTTGGAATCGGAGTGGCACTGAGTGTAAGTACATCAACATTATTCTTTAACTTCTTAATCTTCTCCTTGTGCGTAACACCAAAACGCTGTTCCTCGTCAATAATAAGAAGTCCCAGATCCTTGAACACCACATCTTTAGAAAGAAGCCTGTGTGTGCCTATTACAATGTCAACCATGCCCTTCTTAAGTTCCTCAATGGTCTCCTTATTCTGCGCTGAGGTTCTAAAGCTCGACAACTGGGCTACCGTAACCGGAAAGTCCTTCATTCTCTGTTCAAATGTGGTAAAATGCTGGCTTGCAAGTACTGTTGTCGGTACAAGATAAGCAACCTGCTTTCCTTCCTGAACTGCCTTAAATGCTGCTCTTATCGCAATCTCTGTCTTACCATAGCCTACATCTCCACATATAAGTCTGTCCATTACCCTGCGGCTTTCCATGTCATGCTTCGTGTCTTCTATCGCGTTTAACTGGTCTGTTGTCTCCTCATAAGGGAACATTTCCTCAAATTCCTGCTGCCATACCGTATCCGGTCCAAACTGGTATCCTTCTATTCTCTGTCTTGTGGCATACAGCTCAACAAGGTCTTTAGCCACTTCTTCAACGGCTGAATGAACCTTTGACTTGGTCTTTCCCCACTCTGAACCGCCAATCTTATTAAGCTTCGGCTTCTTCTCAACATCCGAACCGGCAAATTTCTGCAGACGGTCAAGCTGTGTTGCGAGCACATAAAGGTTGCTGTTATCAGCGTAAGATATCTTGATGTAATCCTTCTCAACACCTTCAACCTTAATCTTCTCAATGCCCTTGTACTGGCCTATACCGTAATTCTCATGAACAACATAATCGCCAATATTAAGTTCATTAAAGCCGGCAATATTCTTGCCATCGTACTCCTTCTTCTTTACTTTCTTGCGCTTCTTCTCTGTAAATATGTCAGTCTCGGCAATACACACAAATCCCTGCAGCGGATACTCAAATCCTCTGTGAAGGCTTCCGTAAGTAACCATCACAAGCCCGCCTGCCATGGATTTATTGCTGTCTTCTGTATAGAAGCTCTCAATTCCAAGCCTTCCGAGGTCATCAACAATTCTGTTAGCTCTTGTTCTTGAGCTGCACACAAGAAGAACTGCATATTTATTGCGTTTGTACTTCCTTATGTCATCTGAAAGATATTCAAAGCTGTTATTATATGAGCTTATGCTTCTCGCTTCAATGTGCATTGAATAATCTATCCCAAAGAATTCAGGGGTGTATTCAAGTGTTGTCAGCACAAGCTGCTTATGTCCATTCATTGAAAGAACGGCTGTCTCCATATCCATAAACATATGTGTCTGGCTTGGCAGCACATAACCGCTTTCTAATCTGTTCTTCATACTCTCACTGTACTCATAGAAAGTCATGTCGCTGTGTTCCTTAAGCCTTGCAGGTTCGTCTACGACAATAAGAGTATCTCCCTTAGGGAAATACTCTGCCAGACTGCTCACTCTGTCTGCAAATGTATATATGAATTTGCTGTAATCTCCTGTTCTTAACGCGTCATCTAACATTCTGTTAAGATGATTGCCAGCCTCTATCTGTTCCTTAGTGCGCTTTCTTTTATCTGCTCCGAACAGCTTCATCTGTTCATCTTTTTCATGTCTGATTTTTTCAATTCCCTGCTCTATCTCATCCTCTGTAAAAAGGAACTCTGTTGCAGGAAATACCGTATAACTCTTATAGTTCTCAATGGAACGCTGACTGTCTGCATCAAATGCCCTAATTGAGTCTATCTCATCGTCCCACAATTCAATTCTCACAGGTGCTTCGTCTGTATATGAAAATATATCAATTATTCCGCCTCTTATGGCAAACTGTCCTCTGGCTTCAACCATTCCGAATCTCTCGAATCCCATAGCAGTAAGCTTCTTTGCCATATCCTCTACATCGAGTATGTCACCCTTCTTAAGGTTAATTACTGCCCTCCTGAATCTGTCGACTGGAAGAAGCATATCTGATATTCCATCAATGGTTGTCACTATTGTAAGCGGTCCATCTGAAGCTTCCTCTGTTGATTTCTCCGTCCCAGATTTCACAATGTCCGATTTATTCAATCTGTCAATTATGGCTGCTATACATCTGATTCGCTCTCCGGCAATCTGTCGTCCCTGCACATCTGCGTTATAAAATATTACATCCTTCGCAGGATAATACATTACATTACCACTGTTAAAGAATCTGGCATCCTCCGCCATATCCCTTGCTTTCCCCTCATCACTGGTTATAACAAGCTGGAAGTTGTAATTGCTGGCTATGGCACTTGAAAAATGCAGTTTCTGCGTGTCAATACAGCCACTTACCATTACTGTTCTGCCGCCATCTTTAGCAAGCTCTTTATTAAGTTGTTCCACACCGGCTGTATTATACACCGGCTCAAATATTGCTTTCATATTATACCACCAGTTATCCGTTATATTTATTCATACCACTTTCTATTCCATCTGTAAGTATGCATTCTACAGCTTCACATGCTTTCTTATTAGCCTCTCTTAATGTTGCATATTCCTCTGTAGGAAATTTCCCAAGCACCCAGTCTGCAAGATCCCAGTTCTTAGGCTTGTCACCCACTCCGAACTTTATTCTCTTGAACTTGTCACTTCCAAGATGTGCTATTATACTCTTGATTCCATTGTGTCCACCTGCACTTCCCTTTGCACGAAGTCTTAACTTTCCTACGTCAAGACTTATATCATCGAAGATAACAATAAAATCATCTATGTCACATTTATAATAATCCATAACTTCTCTTATACACTCGCCTGAATTATTCATATATGTCATAGGCTTAACGAGTATTACTTTCTGACCTGCTATTACACCTTTTCCGATAAGTCCTTTGTGCTTTGCTGTGTCCACACTGATATTATATTTGTCTGCAAGCTCGTCTATTACTGAAAAACCTGCATTATGTCTTGTTCCCATATATTCTTTACCCGGATTACCAAGTCCCGCTATTATATACATTGTATTTTCCTCTCTTTTATTACATTTATTGAGATTATACTTATTCAGCAGATTGAAAGCAAGTACAAAAGAGCCAGTCTGCTTTCACAGGCTGGCCCTTACTCGTATTGTATTCGACTGCTTTACTCTTCTACATCCTCTGCCTTTTCGTAGGCTTCAAGAACAACCTTCTGCAGCTTATCTCTTGTCTGGGTGTTGATTGGATGAGCAATATCGCGATACTCTCCGTCTGATGATTTTCTGCTTGGCATTGCAATAAACAAGCCCTTCTCTCCCTCAATCACCTTGATATCATGTACAACGAATTCGTCGTCTATTGTGATAGACACAACAGCTCTCATCTTACCCTCTTTAGCAATCTTTCTAACCCTTACATCTGTTATATTCATAATGCACCCCTTCTTGAACCTCTGCGGTTCTTGTTATACTTTAGTCCAAACACCTTCTGTTGCAGCTCTTATTCTTAATAGTATAATGGGCTGTCCTCCACAACAATCCTTACACCATTCTCACCGACATACCTTGAATTAGCCTTAATTGTACTGTTGCTTTCAACAATACAATTCTCAATATATGCATTGTCTCCAATATATGCGTTGTTAAGAATAATTGAGTTCTTGATTACACTGTTATTACCAACATATATCTTCTTGAATAACACTGAATCTTCAACAGTTCCGTTTACTATACATCCGCTTGAAATAAGGCTGTTCCTTACATTAGCACCAAAATTATACTTTGCTGGTGGTAAGTCCTCAACCTTAGAATATACATCCGGATACTGCTTGAAGAAATAATCTCTTACATCTTTGTTAAGGAAATCCATGTTAGTCTTATAATATGAATCTACTGTTGATATATTGCTCCAGTAAGTATCAAGCTTATATCCATATATCTTCTTGATATTCTTATATCTTACAAGGATATCTCTTACAAATTCATGTCTGTCTTCTTCAGCAGCTTTTTCAAGAAGTTCGATAAGAAGTCTTCTTCTGATTACATATATTCCTGTTGAAACTGTAGAAAGATTAGTCTCTAATGGCTTCTCGTCAATATCTGTGATTCTGCCTTCTTCTGTCATGGCTACTACACCATAACGACCTATCTCTGAACGGTCTTCCAGCTTCTTCACAACAACTGTAATATCAGCTTTCTTCTCAATGTGATACTGAAGTACTTTATTATAATCCAGCTTATAAACGCCATCACCTGATGCAATAACTACATATGGCTCATGGCTCTGTTTTAAGAACTGCATATTCTGATATAATGAATCAGCTGTTCCTCTGTACCAGTTACTGCTCTCTGCTGTAATTGTAGGAGTAAATACGAATAATCCTCCCTGCTTTCTTCCGAAATCCCACCACTTAGATGAGCTTAAATGTTCATTAAGTGATCTTGCGTTGTACTGTGTAATAACTGCAACCTTCTGGATTCTTGAATTAGTCATATTGCTCAATGCAAAATCTATGGCGCGATAACTTCCGGCAATCGGCATGGCTGCAATGGCTCTCTTGTTAGAAAGTTCACGCATCATTCTGTTATTTCCGCCAGCTAATATAATACCTATTGCTTTCATTAATTATCACCTGCCTTAATTATTATGCCTCCGCCTGGTAACTCACCATTAGGGTAATCCTGTAATGTTGTCTCTCCTGATATGGCTGTATTCTTTCCGACCTTAACATTGTCCGGAATAACAGACCACTCACCGACGGTAACAAGTCCGGAATTATATATCTTAGGGAACTTAACATTCTCTGCTTCTTCACCAACTCCAAGTTCAACATTCTCTCCGATTGTTACATCTTCTGCGATTATTGACTTGGTTATTGTTGTGTTCTTTCCGATGTGTGAATTATTCATAATAATTGAATCTCGGATTACACAGCCTTCTTCAATAACAACTCCCGAACCTATTACAGAATTAAATACTCTTCCGTATACTTCTGTTCCATCACCTATGATACTCTTCTCTATATAAGCATCTTTAGCAATATACTGTGGTGGGATTGTATCCGTCTTGGTGTATATCTTCCAGAATTCCTCATAAAGATTAAATATAGGAATAATATCTATAAGTTCCATATTAGCTTCCCAGTATGAGCTTAATGTTCCTACATCCTTCCAGTATCCGTTATATTCGTAAGCAAATATTCTCTTATTATTATTAAAGCAGTATGGAATTACATGCTTTCCGAAATCGCATTCCTGCTGATCCTTAAGCTTGATAAGTGCATCCTTAAGAACCTTCCAGCTGAATATGTATATACCCATTGACGCAAGATTGCTCTTTGGGTGTTCCGGTTTCTCTTCAAACTCTGTAATCTTATTATCGTTATCTGTAACAACCACGCCAAATCTGCTTGCTTCTTCCATAGGTACAGGCATCGCAGCAATTGTAATATCCGCATTGTTAGCTTTATGATAATCAAGCATTATCTTATAGTCCATCTTGTATATATGGTCACCTGAAAGAATAAGTACATATTCCGGATGATACTGCTCCATATACTCCAGATTCTGGTAAATGGCATTAGCTGTTCCTGTATACCATTCACTGTTCTGGCTCTTCTCATAAGGTGGAAGAACTGATACTCCTCCTACGTTACGGTCAAGATCCCAAGGAATACCAATTCCTATATGCGTATTAAGACGAAGTGGCTGATACTGTGTTAATACTCCCACTGTATCTATTCCTGAGTTAATACAGTTACTGAGAGGAAAGTCGATTATTCTATACTTTCCACCAAATGCTACTGCCGGCTTTGCCACTTTAGAAGTAAGTACTCCTAATCTGCTTCCCTGGCCACCAGCTAACAGCATTGCTATCATTTCTTTTTTAATCATGCTATCACCTCTGATGTTAAATTTTTACTGCTTTTAGATATTTTGATTATATCATACTATTCTCATTAAGTAAAAAGAATTTCGAGTTTTTTATACACATTTTTATGCACATTTTCTAAATCGTATATTATATAATAAGAAAGGTTTGAAAAATAAGCCGATAAGACATACAATATAACAAACAATAATTTCAAGGAAGGAAAATATCATGTACAAGATTGATTTCAACAACCCTATCCATATTCACTTCATTGGCATAGGCGGTATAAGTATGAGTGGGCTTGCCAAGATTCTTTTATCTAAAGGTTTTACCATTTCAGGTTCAGATTCACACTCATCAGCACTTACCGATGAACTCATTGGCGATGGCTGTTTAGTATCCGTTCCACAGAGTGCCAGTAATATAACTAATGATATAGATCTTGTTGTATATACAGCAGCAATTCACCCTGACAACCCTGAATTCAAGGCAGCTAAGGAAGCCGGTCTTCCAATGCTTACCCGTGCAGAGCTTCTTGGTCAGATTATGACTGTCTACAAGAATGCCATTAATATTGCAGGTACTCACGGAAAGACAACAACTACTTCAATGGTTTCTGAGATACTGCTTGCAGCCAGCATGGATCCTACTATCTCTGTAGGCGGCATACTTAACAGCATTGGCGGCAATACAAGAGTCGGCGGTGATAAGTATTTCGTTGCAGAAGCCTGCGAATATACTAACAGCTTTTTATCATTTAATCCTACTATGAACATTATTCTCAATGTCAAGGAAGATCATCTTGATTTCTTCAAGGATATTGATGATATCCGTCATTCTTTTAAGCTTTTTACTGAAAAGCTGCCTTCTGACGGAACTCTTATCATCAACACTGACATTGATAATTATGAATATTTCTATCAGGATACTGACTGCGAAGTCATTACATTTGGTTCTGACCCTGCAAAGAGCATGTACAGTGCTTCTGATATCGCTTATGACGAGCTTGGAAGATGCACTTATTCTCTTCTTATTAATGGAGAGAAATCTGACACTATAACTCTTGGTGTTCCGGGGCTTCACAATGTTTACAATTCTCTTGCTGCTATTGCCGCTGCAAGAAAGCTTTCTGTTGATATGGAACATATCAAAACAGGTCTTTCTAACTTTAAGGGTACTAACAGAAGATTTGAGAAGAAAGGTACATTTAACGGAGTTACAGTTATCGATGACTATGCTCATCACCCTGATGAAATCCGTGCCACTTTAAGTTCTGCCACACACTATCCACACAACCATGTATGGGTAGTTTTCCAGCCTCATACATATTCGCGTACGAAGCTTTTATTTAATGAGTTTGCTGATGCATTAAGCCACGCTGACAAGGTTGTCCTCGCCAAGATATACGCTGCAAGAGAGACTGATACGCTTGGAATCAGCTCTGCTGACCTGTGCGAGAAGATTAAATCTCTCGGTAAGGAATGTGTATACATTGACAATTTTGATGACATTGAAAAATATTTATTAAAAAATTGTATCAACGGTGACTTGTTAATAACTATGGGTGCCGGTGACATATATAAAGTCGGTGAAGACTTGCTTAAATAGTCGGTTTTCCACCCACCTGAACTTTTTCAACAAAGTTATCCACATTATCCACAATTTTCTGTTATTAATTTGTGCAGAATGATTGTGGATAATTTTTTATCTGTTGGATTTTTAAAATCCACATTTACTGCGATTTTTTTCCACTTATGAACTGCTTATCCACATTTTCCACATTTTCCACAAACCTCCTTTCCGCACCTGGTGCGCTTTGCATTTATTTTTTTCAGTGGTATAATCTGCTCATAACTTTTTGGGGAGACTATTACCATGAATAATCTGAACTTATCTTCAGAGGCAGCTTCCGGTTATACTGCTGTTTCTGATCTTTTTATAGACGAATATGTTCCATCGGCTAACGGCGATTTTGTTAAAGTTTATCTTTATCTTTTAAGACTTCTTTCGAAAAAGAAAGATGATTTAAGCATTTCTTCTCTTGCTGATACTTTTAACCAGACAGAGAATGATGTCATGAGGGCTTTAAGATACTGGGATAAGCTTGGACTTTTAACTCTTTCTTATGATAATAATAAAGAGTTGTCAGGCATAACATTTAAACAGTTTGACAAGCCTGCACCTGCTGCCCCTGATGACACCAACATTATACATACAACTTTTAACGAAATACCTGACAGCACACCTGAACCGGTACCTGTTAAAGAAAATATTGAACCTTCCAAGGTTGCTGCTTCTCCTGATAAGCTTAATGAATTATCTTCCAATGATGAATTTTCAATGCTTGTCTTTGTTGTACAGACATATCTTGGAAAGACTCTGTCTTCTGGAGAAATCAATGCTATTGTCTATTTTTATGACACACTGCATTTTCCGGCTGATCTCATTGAATATCTTATTGAATACTGCGTATCCAAGGGCAAGACTTCTCTGAGATATATTGAAAAAGTTGCTTTATCATGGGCAGACGAAGGTATTAATACCGTAGAAGCTGCCAAGGAAGAGGTTTCCAACCACAATGAAGTTGCTTACCGTATTATGCGTGCATTCGGAATAACCGGCAGAGAACCTGGTCAGGCTGAAAAACAGCTTATTTCTAAGTGGACTGATGTCTTCTGCTTTGATTCTGACATGATTATTGAAGCATGTAACAGAACCCTGAAGGCAACACATCAGCCAAGTTTTGAATATGCTGATTCTATACTTACCAAGTGGAACTCTTCTAATATCCGTAATTCCGAGGATGTTAAAAAAGCTGATGAACAGTTCGAGGCTTCAAAAGCTTCTAAGGTAATCAAGAATCCTGCTACAACCAGACAGAATGCCAACAGATTTAACAATTACCAGCAGCGTCCTAAGAAAACAGATGATTTTTACAATTCATTATTAAGCAATAATAATTAATTAGAAAGGAGTGTGTTATGCCTCTAACTAATACCCAGTATGACTCAATAATGAGAATATATGATGATATCCGCACTAATAACAGACACATCCAAAGCGACCGATATAACGAAGTTATAACAGCCTGTCCTGCTATAGCAGATATAGACTCTGACATTATAGATATGTCTGTTAAAAATGCCAGAGCCCGCATAGACGCTAATTCATCGGACACGACTACTGATGAACTGGCTGCTGCACTTAAGACACTCCAGCAAAAAAGAGTGTCCGCCCTGGCTTCAATTGGTAAGCCTGCTGATTATCTTGATGATATCTATACCTGTCCTTACTGCAAAGATTCCGGGTATGTCAACGGAAAAAGATGTACATGCTTTAACAAGAAAGCTATTGATCTTATATATAAGGACTCTAATCTCAAGAACATAACAAGTGATGAGAATTTTAATACATTTTCATATAGCTGGTATAATAATATCGATGTAGATCCTGCCACAGGACTCACACCTTATAATAATATGCAGAAAGTGGTCAGCATATGCCACGATTTTGTTGATAACTTTGATAACACATTTTCTAATCTGTTATTTATTGGCCAGACCGGCGTTGGCAAGACTTTTCTTTCTAACTGTATTGCCAAATCACTTATGGATTCTTACCACAGTATCATATATCTCACTGCCGGTGAGTTTTTTGATTCATTTAAAAGCGGAGATTATAAAGATTATGGCGAATCTAAATTTGACACTTCATTTTTTACCGAGTGTGATCTGCTCATAATTGATGATCTTGGTACAGAGAATTCTTCCAGCTATAATTTATCTAATTTGTTTTATATTATTAATGAAAGGCTTCTCAGAAAAAAGAGTGTTATTATCTCTTCAAATCTTGAAATGCCAGATATTGAAAGCAGATATTCCCAGCGCATTTTTTCAAGAATTGTAAGTGCCTATTCTATCTTAAGACTTTTTGGTGATGATATAAGATGCATGAAAAAATTATCACATGATAGGGCTTAACGATTATTTATGTCAAATATATCATTGACTTATTTCCCGTCAATGTTTATATTTTTATATGTATGTTTAATTATTATACTTTATGGAGGATTATTTATTATGCCACGTGATGAAAGACACACAGAAACTATTCCTTACGGAACATTAGGTATTATCCCATTAGCAAGTTGCACTCAGATGGGTAAGAAAGTTGACGAGTACCTTGTAAAGTGGAGAGAGCAGCGTCAGAATGAGAATACTTCTACTCTCAATTTTGCAGGATATAAGAGAGACAGTTATATTGTTAACGCTAAAACTCCTAGATTCGGTTCAGGAGAAGGAAAGGGCGTTCTTGTAGATTCTGTCCGTGGTCATGACTTATATATTATGCTTGATGTCTGCAACTACAGCCTTGAATACACTGTTTGTGGTTTCAAGAACCATATGTCTCCTGATGATCACTATGCTGACCTCAAGAGAGTTATTGCTGCTGCAGGTGGAAAGGCAAGAAGAATTAATGTAATCATGCCTTTCCTTTATGAATCAAGACAGCACAAGAGAACAGGAAGAGAGTCTCTTGACTGTGCTCTTATGCTTCAGGAACTTACAGATATGGGTGTTGAGAATATTATTACTTTCGATGCTCATGATCCTAGAGTACACAATGCTATTCCTCTTAAGGGATTTGAATCTGTATCATGCACATATCAGTTTATCAAGTATCTTCTTCTCAATGTTGATGACCTTCACATTGACAGTGAACATATGATGGTTATCAGCCCTGATGAAGGTGGTATGGGACGTGCTGTTTACTTTGCTAACGTTCTTGGTCTTGATATGGGTATGTTCTATAAGAGAAGAGATTATACTAAGATTGTTAACGGACGTAATCCTATTGTTGCACATGAGTTCCTTGGAACTAATGTTGAAGGCAAAGATGTTATCATCATTGATGATATGATTTCATCAGGTGAAAGTATGATTGATGTTGCTTCTGAACTTAAGAAGCGTGGTGCAAGCAGAGTATTCTGTGCTACTACATTTGGTCTTTTCACTAACGGATTCAAGAAGTTTGATGAAGCATATGAGAACGGTATTATAGACAGAATTCTTACAACTAACCTTGTATACCAGCCAGCAGAGCTTCTCTCTAAACCTTGGTACATCAATGTTGATATGAGTAAGTATATGGCTCTTCTTATTGATACTCTTAACCATGATTCTTCAATCAGCAACCTCTTAAGCCCTGTTGAAAGAATCCAGCAGAGAGTTAAAGAATATAATGAACTTCATTACGGAAAGTAATTCCTTATAACAAAAAAGAAGCCTGACAATGTATCAATTTCCAATCGTTAGATTTTGGGGGTTGGTACATTATGTCAGGTTTCTTTTTTTAATTTATTAAGTTATCACTCTTTGTTTCTGCCGGTCTGTCTGCATCCGGATTATTTCTTCCGGCTGTATTATCCTGATTAACACTTACAGTTTCATCAGTATCCCTTACTGTTCCTGTTTCCCTCTGGCTTGAAGCCTGTGTCTGTGACTGGCTACCTTTTTGTGTCTGTTTTACAGATTGTGTCTGACTCACTGATTGAGTCTCTGTCTTGGTTTCACTGGCTGACTGTGTTTCAGTCTCAGTTTCTGACTCCGTCTCTGTCTGGGTTTCTTCCTGATTTCCTTTCTGGTTGTATTTAGCAAAATCTTTCTTCGCCAGACCTTTATGTGCCTGATCCATAAACTGCCTGAATATCTTAATTGTCGCATTCTGAGGTATTGATGCCGGATAATCATATCCCTGCCATACTGCTAATGTATAATATGCACTATATCCGCAAAACCATGAATCATAATTAGAATTGGTTGTACCTGTCTTTCCTGCAACAATAGCATCATCCGGTGCTGCTCCTCTTCCGGTTCCCTCTGATACAACAGTTTTTAACATATCTGTCATCATTCTGCATGATTCAGAATCATATATATTCTCTTCACGATTAGATGTATCAATTACAGTTTTTCCTCTGTTATCATATACAGCAACTATACATGTTACTCTTCTGTACTTTCCATCATTTGCTATTGTGGCATATGCTCCTGCCATTTCTTCTGTAGAAACACCATATGTGAAACCACCTATTGAAATAGCATTATAATCTTTATCCATCCATATTTTATGGAATCCCTGATTAAGCAGATACGAACTTCCTACCTTAGGTGTCAGTTCCTTAAGAATGTTCCATGCAACCGTATTTCTTGACAGACTTACTGCTGTCCTTAAAGTTATATTGCCCATGTATGTTCCATCTGCATTTTTAGGACCATTCTGTATATATTCATCTGCAACTATTGTATCCGGTGTATTACCTTTCTGGAGATACGGAACATAATCAATTATAGGCTTAATTGAACTTCCGGGCTGTCTATAGCTCTGATATGCCCTGTTAAGGGTATAGCCTTCCAGTTCCTGTGTTCTTGAGCCAACAATAGCAACGACATTTCCTGTCGTATTATCTATGCATGTTGCAGCTGACTGCATCTCATATATACCATCCTTCATTGATGTATAATTTTCAAGATTATCATCTACTGCTGCCTGAAGTTTTTCCTGTAAATCCATATTAATACTTGTATATACACTATAACCTCCTGACATCAGCTTCTGCTGATACAGTGTATAGCTTTCTTCATACAGTTTTCTGTATTCTTCATAGTCATCATCACTATAGAAATTAGTACGGAATATAAATCCTCCTGCCTGCATCATACTCTCTGTAGCACAATGTCTGGCATAAGTCTCAACTGAATTATTTTTTGATGCCACAGGCTGTTTTGACAATTCAATGTCTGAATCAATCGCAGTATAATAATTCATCGAACTTATTATGTCCTCATTATACAATCTTGCAAGTATATTATCCCTGCGCTCAATTGTATTATCAAAATTAGTCAGGGGATTATATCTTGTCGGATTATTAGGAATAGCTGCTATAAATGCCTGTTCTGAAAGTGTAAGTTCACTTACATCCTTTCCAAAATATCCCTTTGCTGCTGCTCCGACTCCATAATAGCCATTGCTGAAATATATATTATTAAGATAAAATTCGAGTATCTGTTTTTTAGAATATTTCTTTTCTAAATCTCTTGCAACAAACATTTCCTTAACTTTTCTTTCCCATGTTACATCCTGAGAAAGAAATATATTTTTAGCAAGCTGCTGTGTTATGGTACTTGCGCCCTGCACAATTTCATCGTTCTCCGTATTAGCTATAATCGCTCTTATGATGGCTTTAAAGTCTATTCCCTTATGACTGTAGAAATCTTTATCTTCCATAACAATAAATGCCTGTGCCAGCGTATCTGGAATATTATCCATTTCTACATAATACATGTCTTTGGATTCTCTCATCGTACACAGTTCATTGCCATCAGTGTCATATATTACTGTCGTTCCTGACTCTCTGAATGTGTCCACTGTACTTTTACTGACAAGTGATTTTGCTTCCTGCGCCAGACCTATTATTTTAATTATCTTTGGTGAAAATACAAGAAGCCCTATAGCTATCGCTAAAAGAATAGTTAATAATATAATCCTCCTTATTAACCTGATTCTTCTTTTCTTTTTTGATAATTTCTTTTTTGCCATTATTCCTCAACCATAATTACGTGTGATAGTTTACTTGTAATAAGTTACAAAAATATTTCCACCCTGTGAAAACATTTTTCCAGCGTCACTCATAGATATTGTCTTCTGAGTTCCCGTTGATGATTCTATATAAGCAATCTGATTAGAATTATATGCTGTAATTACAATGTATTCATCTGATGATATTTTTGCAATCACCGGACGGCCATCTGATATACAGCTCAGCATTTCATCATATGAAACACCCGTTACACTTATTCCTTTCACTCCGTTTATCTGATTCAGGGTTTCTACTGCATTATGTCCCTGATTCATATAATCGGCTGCATTAACGCCACCACCAAGATAATTACATAACATCTGGACTGAACTTATTAATGAGTTACCGGTTATCACTGGAGTTACACCATCCACAGATGCCTGTGAATTTCTGTATCTTTTCCACACAACTCCCGCTTTACTGTCTATAACTGTTCCATACGTTTCATTTGCAATTACAATTGCCGGTGTCAGATTTGCCCTGCTTCCCTGAAATGTACCATATCCATAAACATAATATTCGCCATCCCATGAAAAATCATCATCAAGTTCCAGCACTGTATTATCTTTGAATATTATCTCTCCTGATGTTCTGAAAGAAACCGATATGTCTGATACTTTCTGAATCAGATCAATATATAATTCCTGTTTTCTTGAATCAGTACTTATCGCCTCTGTCTGAATTCCATCATCCGTTACATTCTCATCTTTATTAATTAACTGATCAATGCTTGTAGATACATATCCACCGTCTGACATGACAACTCTTGAGAGTGTTATTCTCATGCCTTCAACCTCAGCACCAGATACATATATTCCCGGCTCCTCATAATCTTTTATCTGGTTATAATCTGTATCAATAATTCCAACCTTGTACATTGCATAAACACTGCTGCCATCTGCTTCCGACAATATATCCGATTTATGCGCTGCACCATATATAAAATCTGACTGGATATATCCCAGTGCTTTTAAAGTATCTCCTTCTTCTGCCTTTATCTCATAAGCACTGTCATTGCTCATATTAAGCACTCTTATCGTATCTGTATTATAGATATCGCCTGAAACGCTATATGCGATAGCATCTCCATTGTCTGAAACTGCATATGTTCCATCTTTGAGTTTATCTATCTCAATCATAACTTCCTTGCTGTCAAGGTCTACTGAATATAAAGTTTCATCTATCAGAATATAAAATTTGTCCTCTGATACATACGAAACCCCGCCTGCATTTTCTAATAATACATTATATGGAACTGCCAGTGGTATAAACAATCTTTCAGTAACATTATTCTCAGAATATGAATATCTGCAGAGAGAAACACCTGTCTGACCTTCATGTTCTCCCCTGTTCATATATCCTTTAACTAAAAATGTGCAGTCACCATTATCCTGTATGTCCATAATCTTAATTGTATGTGCATCAAATCCTTCTCTTACAGAGTCAGTTTCTTCCCCAATAAATGAGAACACTCTTGTGAACATTTTAGAACTGCTGTTAAAACACCATAAAGAACCCTGATTAACAAAATATGTGTACACACCCTTTTCGTCTGAATCACATATAACACTATCAGAAGCATTAATTCCAAGATTTATCTTTGATGAAGAAGTAAGGTCATTCTTTGCATCAAATATCTGGTTCATCTCCCTTTCGTAATTAAGGAGGTAAAAGCCTGTCGATGTCTGCCTTATCCTGTAATATTCACTTACTCTGTATGTATCATTAGAATCGTAGGCATTTGGTGCTCCGACTTTATAATCAAGTCTTACAATTGCAACATCATCTGTTACAGATATTACCTCTGGTACAATATCACTCTCAACAAATGGTTCGAGATCACCCCAGTTTACCTGACTTATTGAACTGTTTATATTAACCTTACCATAATTAGTATTATCTCCAAGGCTTGAAGTCTCAAGATATCCTGCAATTTCCTTGCTCCTGCTCTGGTCAAATGTTGCAGAATTGAAGTCTAACACAAAATCTATTTTTTTCTGTAAATCATATTCTCCACCATACATAATTCTTGTATAGTAATATACAGCATCATGATTTTTTGTCTTAAGAACGACTTCTAAAGCATATTCTTTTCCTGTATCAATAAGATTCTTTATATTAAGAATGGCATTTATTGCATCACCATCCTCTGTATAATCTGTTACGGTTGTATTCTCAATAAGAGACTTATCATCCAGCGATCTTATCCTGTATGATACCTCTTCAACATCTTCTCCATATGTATGAATTACAATTGGAAGTTTTCTGTCCTTATTGACAGGAGTAATATTTCCATAAAATAATGTGGAATCAATTTCCAAAGTGTATCCATGAAGCAGATTAAATTCTGTGCCTTCATTTGTCCGCATTGCAACTGTCGGAAGTGTCGCATCCGCCATTGTGGTTGCAGACGGCATTATCTGCTCGAATTTCATTGATATAAATGTTATGACAATCGTAACTAAAAATATAACCGCAAGTATAAAATACTTAGAACCTGATATATTATAATTTCTGATTTTCTTCACTTTAATCCTCCAAAAGCTTCTTAAGAGTAAGGTCTATATTGAGCGCCTCACTCATATCCAGTACTTCCTTATAAGCTCCTGCATCCGGCTTTCCGGTCCTGACAGCCCTTATAAGCAGATTCTTTGGTGTATGCTCCATATCTATGAATTCAAGTATCTGTGTCTGATACCCTTTTGATTCAAGAAGCTTTGCCCTTGCGCCATCTGTTGCTATTGCCGCAAATCTTTCTTTTAATATTCCATAATCCATAACAGGTGACAGCGTGTCATCCGCTATTGTCCTGTTTGCCTCATGCTGGCAGCAAGGTACAGAAAGTATAACCTTCGCACCCCATTTTACAGCCTTGGCAAGTGCATAATCTGTGGCTGTATCACACGCATGAAGCGTTACTACCATGTCTACAGAATCAACGCCCTTGTAAGAAGCAATATCACCCTCATAAAAATCAAGCCTGTCATAGCCGTATTTCGTTCTTAACTGGTTGCAATGCTCAATAACATCCTTCTTCAGATCCAGTCCGATTATTCTTATATTGTATCCCTTAAGGACCTTAAGATAATAATACATTGCAAATGTAAGATATGATTTTCCACATCCGAAATCAATTATTGTCTGTTCTTTATCCTTATCCAACTGTGGCAGGATATCCTCAATAAATTCAAGGAATCTGTTAATCTGTCTGAATTTATCATATCTTGTCCTTACGATTGCGCCCTCTTTGGTCATAACTCCGAGGTCAACAAGGAAATCTACCTTCTCGCCCTCTTTAAGAATATATGTCTTGGTTCTGTTATGTGACATATCATTCTGGCTCTTAATCTGTGCAAGCTTCTTATATTTACAGGTACATGCTCCTTTCTTCGAACTAAGCACCGTAGCTGTGGCATCTGTCATATTAAACTGCGCCTGTTTAAATGTGTTCTCCATATATTCTGTAATTCTTGTCTTTATCTCTTCCTCTGAATAATTGGTGTGAAGTACCTTTCTTCCTACGAATTCTGACGCCTGATACTTTATCCCGTCCTTAAGCTGGACCGGACGGATCTTAACTCTCATCACGCCTTCTTCATCCTTGACTTTCTGTCCGCTTATTGTAAGATCAATAAGCCTGTCGTTAATACATTTATCTAAAAGCTCTTTTAATTCCATATCTGCCTCATCTTTTCTTAATTATCATCTGGATATATATGGTTATTTTAATCTCTTTAGGCAAAAACCACAATAGCAAGTTTTCTGGCTTAAAAATCAGCATCTGAAATCAACATTAGAAATCATCATTATATATCGGTGTCGACAACTGTATATCTGTGACTCCCCTTGTCTCATTATAGTTCATTGTTATATTAACATTTATCTTATTCTTTCCTATGCTTACAGAATCCTTGACGTTCTTCGCGTAAGCATACACAACATACGAATCCTGTATCTGACCAGTAGTTACGGTCTTTGCTCCTAACATCTTAAGCATTTTTCCACTGACCTCACTCTTGTCATACTGTGACATATCCCCTGCTATGCTGCCCTTCATGCTCACAGTAACATGAGTATCTATTCCATAATCCTCTAATACCTGTTTTATCAGTTTCTCATAATCTGAAGCGCTCTCAAATCCCTTAAACAGTTCTATATCTGTTGTAAAATATTCTCCGACGCTGCTCTTTTTTATTGATATATCTGCATTACCATTTACCGACTGCTGTTTAAGATATATTCCTGTCTCATCCTCTGTTATATTATACCTGTTAAGTCCGATTGTCTTTGCCATCTGTGTCATCATAAGTTTCTTTGCTGTATCCGACATTTCATTGTCAAGCTTTCCTGTCGCTGATATGTCGGCACTTATATCGTAGTACACATTTTCACAAAATGTATCTACAACATCCAGCGTTTCTCCCTTTACTCCCTTATAAACAAGTCTGCCGGCAAATACTGCCCATATAATTACTGCAGCTGCTATCATCAGCCTCTGAAATCTATATATCTTTACCATATAAAAAACCTCCCATCACCTGAAATATTCCCAGATAATGGAAGGTTTATACATATTATTTAATTAACAGCCTTAATTCTCGCAAGCGATCTCTTAAGCGCTGCTTCTGCTCTTACCATATCCAGATTAGAATCATGGCTGGCAAGTCTCTTTTCAGCTCGCAGTCTCGCCTCGTTAGCTCTTTCTACATCGATTTCATCTGACCATTCTGCCACCTCAGCAAGAATAGTTATCTTATCCTTAAGAATCTCTATAATTCCACCGTGTACCGCAGCTTTCTTTACATCATTACCATTGTGTATGCTAAGAACACAAGGAACAACAACTGCCGTAAGCGGAATATGTCCCGGATAAACACCTATATCGCCTTCACTGGTAGAAAGTTCAACAAATGTAGCGTCATCATGGTAGAAAACTCTGTCCGGCGTATTAACCAGAAGCTTTATTGTCTGTAAATCTGCCATTACAACCTCTTTTCTACTTCTCTACCTTAGCTAAAACATCATCAATTCCACCACAGTTAAGGAAGTAACTCTCTGGAATGTCATCATACTTTCCTTCGATAATTTCCTTGAAGCCCTGGATTGTCTCACTTACAGGAACATATCTTCCTTCAAGACCAGTAAACTGTCCTGCAACGAAGAATGGCTGTGATAAGAATCTCTGAACCTTTCTTGCTCTTGAAACAACAAGCTTATCATCCTCTGAAAGCTCGTCCATACCAAGGATAGCGATGATATCCTGTAATTCTTTGTATTTCTGTAAGATTTCCTGAACTGATCTTGCGACTTTGTAATGCTCCTCACCAACAATTCTTGGATCAAGAATTCTTGATGTAGACTCTAACGGATCAACGGCTGGATAGATACCAAGCTCAACGATTGATCTTGAAAGAACTGTAGTAGCATCCAGATGTGCAAATGTTGTAGCCGGAGCCGGGTCAGTAAGGTCATCGGCTGGTACATATACAGCCTGAACAGATGTAATAGATCCGTTCTTGGTAGATGTGATTCTCTCCTGAAGAGCACCCATCTCTGTCTGTAATGTTGGCTGATAACCAACGGCTGAAGGCATACGTCCAAGAAGCGCTGAAACCTCTGAACCAGCCTGGGTAAATCTGTAGATATTATCGATGAAAAGAAGTACATCCTTTCCACCCTTATCTCTGAAGTACTCAGCCATTGTAAGTCCTGCAAGACCAACTCTCATTCTTGCTCCAGGTGGTTCGTTCATCTGTCCGAACACCATGGTAGTTTTCTCGATAACGCCCGATTCCATCATCTCATGATAAAGGTCGTTACCCTCTCTTGTTCTTTCTCCAACACCAGTGAATACTGAATATCCACCATGCTCAGTTGCAATATTTCTGATAAGTTCCTGAATAAGTACTGTCTTACCTACTCCGGCACCTCCGAAAAGTCCTATCTTACCACCCTTCTGGTAAGGACAAAGTAAATCTACAACCTTGATACCTGTCTCAAGAATCTCTGTATTAGTTGCCTGCTCTGCAAATGCAGGTGCCTTTCTATGAATAGGCATATGCTCCTGTACTTCTGGTGCCGGCTTATTATCTATCGGATCACCTAATACATTGAACATTCTTCCTAAAGTCTGTTCACCTACCGGTACAGAAATTGGGGCACCTGTTGCCTCTGCATCCATACCTCTGACAAGACCATCTGTAGGACCCATGGCTATACATCTTACTACATCATCGCCAAGATGCTGGGCAACCTCTACAACAAGCTTACCGCCGTCATTAGTCTTAATATTGATGGCCGAATTGATTTCTGGCAGATTACCGTCTGTGAACTTAATATCAATTACAGCACCGATAACCTGAGTAATCTTACCAATATTATTCTCTGCCATTATTCCCTCCATTGTTTTATTAATTGATAGCATTCGCTCCTGCTATAATCTCTGTAAGTTCCTGTGTAATTGAAGCCTGACGTGCTCTGTTAAACTTAAGCGACAGATCTGATATCATATCCTCTGCATTGCTTGTAGCACTATCCATTGCCTGCATACGTGCTCCGTTCTCGCTGGCAACAGCTTCTACCATAGCTCCATATATAAGACTGCACACATACTTAGGTATAATCAGGTTAAGAGCTTCCTCTTCACCCGGCTCATAATTCATAGGTGTGTTATCAGTCTCTGCTCCATCCTGTTTCATTGAATCTGCATCAACAGGAAGCAGCTTGATAAGCTTAGGTTCATGAACCACAGTGTTCTTAAACGATGTATAAGCAAGATATATCTCTCCGACTTCTCCACTTGTAAATGCATCAAGCACCTCATTACATATAGCCTTGGCATCTGTATACGCAGGTTCTTCAACCATATCTGAATAATCTGCTTTAATCTGATAACCTCTTCTTGAAAGGAAATCTCTTCCCTTTGTTCCTATTGCATATATAAGTGCGTCTTCCTTAGGAATATCACTACCTGTTATAAGTCTGGTAATATTAGAATTATATCCTCCGGCAAGTCCTCTGTTCGCTGTAATTGTGATAATCGCTTTCTTACTCGAATCTCCAGCTTTCAGATATTTGTGATTGATATTACCTGACTTGGCAAGCATATTCTTTACGGTATCATACATAAGGTCGAAATACGGCTTGGTACTTTCCGCTTTCCCTTTAGCTTTCTGCAATTTAACAGTAGATACGAGCTTCATGGCTTTGGTAATCTGACCGGTACTTTGAATACTATCTCTGCGTCTTTTTATGTCTCTCATTGAGGCCATAAACTATTACCTCCATTCCAAAACATTTACTGGATAAATGTTTTCTTAAACTCCTCGATGGCAGCTATAAGTGCCTTCTCATTATCTGCTGTCAGTTCCTTAGTCTCTTTAATAGACTCTGGAATCTGTGGATACTTAGTATCAATAAAGTCAAATAATCCCTGCTCGAAATCAAGAATCCTGTCAACATCTATATCGATAACATACTTCTTGGTAACTGCATATATGATTATAACCTGATACTCAACCGGCATTGGCTTGTACTGTGGCTGTTTAAGCATCTCTCTGATTCTCTCACCCTGTGCAAGCTTTTCCTTGGTATCAGCATCAAGCTCTGAACCAAACTGTGAGAATGATGCAAGCTCTCTGTACTGGGCAAGCTCTGTACGAATAGGAGCAGCTATCTTCTTAATAGCCTTAATCTGTGCTGAACCACCAACTCGTGATACAGACAATCCGGCATTAATAGCTGGTCTGAAGCCTGAATTAAACATCTCTGTCTCAAGATATATCTGTCCATCTGTAATAGAAATAACATTAGTAGGAATATATGCTGAAACATCTCCTGCTTGAGTCTCGATGATTGGAAGTGCTGTAAGTGAACCACCGCCGTATTCATCTGACATTCTTGCTGCTCTCTCAAGAAGTCTTGAATGAAGATAGAATACATCTCCAGGATAAGCCTCACGTCCAGGTGCTCTCTTAAGAAGAAGAGAAAGTGTTCTGTACGCTGCAGCATGCTTGCTTAAATCATCATAAACAACTAATACATCTCCACCGTTCTCCATCCACTCTTCACCAATAGCACATCCTGAATAAGGAGCAATATACTGTAATGGAGCAAGCTCACTGGCTGTAGATGCAACTACGGTTGTATATGCCATTGCACCATATTCCTCAAGAGTCTTAACAATACTTGCAACAGTTGAAGCCTTCTGTCCGATAGCAACATATATACAATGAACGCCCTGACCCTTCTGGTTAATAATAGTATCAATAGCAATAGCCGTCTTACCTGTCTGACGGTCACCGATAATAAGCTCTCTTTGTCCTCTTCCGATAGGAACCATGGCATCAATAGCTTTAATACCTGTCTGAAGTGGAACGCTTACTGATTTTCTTGTAATAACGCCTGATGCAACTCTCTCAATCTTACGATACTTATCTGTAACGATTGGTCCTTTGCCATCAATAGGCTGTCCTAATGCATTGACAACTCGTCCTGTCAATGCGTCACCAACTGGAACCTCAACAACTCGTCCAGTTGTCTTAACAGTATCGCCTTCATTAACATTTCTTGAATCACCAAGTAAAACGGCACCAACATTATCCTCTTCAAGGTTAAGTACCATTCCATATACCTCGCCTGGGAACTCAAGAAGTTCTCCCTGCATGGCCTTTTCTAATCCATGAATTCGTGCGATACCATCTGCTACCTGAATAACAGTACCAACATCTGATACTTCAAGTTCGGTAGAATATCTCTTTATCTGTTCTTTTATAACTGAACTGATTTCTTCCGGTCTTAAATTCATTAGCTCTATGCACCCGCTTTCTGATTAATTAAACTAACCTGTCTGATATTCCTATAACTGGACCTTCATCAGACTTCTGGAAAGTTCGTCTATTTTATGCTTAATACTGCTGTCTACTACACGGTCACCGATTCTTATTACCATTCCGCCAATAAGACTTTCATCAACCGTATAATTCATCTGAAAATCTACATATCCTGTAGTTTCTAACAGCTTCCCAGCAACAGCCTTCTTCTGTTCATCAGTGAGTGGCTTTGCTGTGCTTACATAAGCAATTCCTATTTTCTTGTATTCGAGAACTCTCTTTCGAAAATACTCAAGTGTATCAACAATCTTTTTCTGTCTGTCCTTTGAGACCATGGTTATCAGCAAACCTGTCATATCTCCTGAAACAAACTGAGAGAAAATGTTATTAATAAGTTCTTCCTTTTCTCCCTTTTCAACTTCTGGATGATTGAGCAGTCTGCCAAACTCAGGATTATCATTAAATGCTTCAATGACAGCCCCGGCCTCATCATACAGAGAATCCACCCTGGACTCTTCTACGGCAAGCTCAAATAAAGCATCACCGTATGTTGCTTCAATTAGCTTAGCCATGTTTTCTCACCCATTTCATTCAAAGTCTCTTCAATAAGAGCATTGCTGTCTTTCTCATCAATAGATCTGGCAACTAACTTAGATGCCATAACAGCTGCTACAGTTACAATCTGCTGTTTAACCTCATCAGCAACCTTCTGCTTCTCAAGTTCAGCTTCAACATTAGCTCTTTCTATAATTCTTGCTGCCTCAGCCTTGGCTTCATCAATGATTTTGGTCTCATTGTGCATAGCAGTCTTTCTTGCATCACTAAGAATCTGTTCTGCCTCCTTGTGGGCATCCTTTAACTTAGCCTCATATTCTGCTTTAAGGGCGCTCGCTTCCTTCTTATCGTTCTCAGCGTTCTCCCTGTCACTTGTTATCTTGTCCTGTCTCTTCTTTAACATATTCCTTACAGGATTGAAAAGAATAAATGTAAGTAAAAGAAACAGTATAAATACATTGACTGCAGTTACTGCTGCATCAAAAAGGAGCTGCGGATCAAGACCGAATAATCGTCCATCAGCCGCTAGGGCAACAAATGTATTTCCTGACAAATTCAATTGTAGGCCTCCTTTCTATTATCTTCGCACCTCTTCTTAGTTTCCGAAAGGCTTAACGAACATTAAGATAATAGCTACGGCAAAACCGTAAAGACCTGTTGTCTCGGCTACGGCCTGTCCAAGAAGCATTGTTGAAGTAATATCAGACTTAGCTCCCGGGTTACGTCCTACTGCAGACGCACCATAACCTGCTGCGATACCCTGACCAACACCAGGACCAACACCTGCGATCATCGCAATACCTGCTCCAATTGCTGACATAGCACTAATAAATTCACTTCCTGAAATATTCATTTAAAAATCCTCCGTCTAATAAAATATTTGCCATTAATCGGCTATCTTGTCGTTAACATAAACCATAGTTAACATACAGAATACATACGCCTGAATGCAGCCTGAGAATAAATCAAAGTACGCATGCAGAACTGCCGGGTATGCAACTGTGAATGGACTGAGCAAATCATATATCAATCCCATAAGAACTGTTCCTGACATTACATTACCGAAAAGACGTAATGATAATGATAACGGAACTGCAAATTCACCAATAAGGTTAATCGGGAATAAAAACCATATTGGTTGGAATAATGCTGTAAAGTGCTTAATCCTGTTCTTCTTGATACCATTGAACTGAACCAGTATAAATGTTATCAGACCAAGACACAGAGTAACACCATAATCAGCCGTTGGTGGTCTTAACCCAAACAGACCGGATATGTTAGATATTATTATAAACAAGAACAATGTGGATATATAATTCACAAACTTGTTGGCATTCTTACCCATAATACCATCAACCATAGTGCCTAACATCTCAACGATGATTTCTATGGCATTCTGGAACATTCCCGGTGTATCTGAAGCATCGACTTTATTAATCTTAATCCTTGCTATTACAGCCATAACAAGAATAAAGACTGATACCAGCAGCAGAGCCACATGTGTTGTGTCAATGTTCAATGAAACGCCATTCAGCTTGAATGTGTACAGCGTCTTAATCATGAAACTTGAATCTCCGGCCACCATCGTAGTCAAACTCTCGCTTCCCACCTACTCACTCTCCTTTTCTATTATATTTTTATCAGTCTGAGGAAACTCCCCAATACTGTTTTCCCCTTTTGCGGACCTGTTCTTGTCCAGTAAAGGCGACAGATATGCCGCTATCTTCTCTGAGAACATGCCTATAATTGCACACAACAGATCTCCTGCCTTAAAGATATACAATAATGCAAGCAGTATTATCATTACAAGAAATCTTACAATGTACCCAAATACAAGTGTTGAAGACTGCTTATGCCCGCCATACACAACCTTTCGTATAGTAAAGCTTAAATGAAATGAACTGAATACAGCATATATAACACCTGCCAGCAGTCCGACTGCACACATAATCTTATTCGGAGCAGCGATTAATATAATTATCTGGGCAACAACTAGATAAATACATTCTATAAGCAACATTCCCGGAAGAGCTTCATTAATATCTTTAATTCTTTTTAACATAAATCACCTCTTAATTTCACTGGAATCTTTTTCCTGCCTCTTTCTGTATTCCTCTACCTTTCTGTCGATTTCATCCTGCTGTGCCTTATCTTTCTTAGCTTTATCCTGCTTTACTGTGTCCATTGCCAGAACATATGCATTTCTTGCACCTGCTGCCATCCCAATAAAAAGCAGTGGAACCGTAAACCATGTTCCAAACCTTTTATCAAGCCATATTCCAAGTGCCAGACATAAAAATGTTGGCACCATCACGCATATAGCGAGCTGGGATATCAGTACAATATTTCGTAATGCTTTGCTATCACTCTTCATATCCTGTTCCTCACAAAAGTCTGCATTAATTTTACCAATTTATAGGTATATTTTTCAACCCTTTTTATTGAAATTTAATTAATCTGCTGATATAATTTTGTCATTATATTTTGTGTATTATTAACTATACCCGAAAAGGGGGATTTTATATGCCTACATTATACAGAAAAAGACTTATTCCTGATGAATGTGTTAATCTTAAGGACGATAACATAATTTTCTTAGATTCTGATGCTATTGTGACCAGCTGGAACACATTCCGTCCCAAAGCTGAATTCACACACGGAACATCATATTATGTTATTAACGAAGGGTTTAAGATAAGCAAATTCTATAAAGCAGACAACTCTCTTGCATATATCTATTGTGACATTATTGACACTTCTTATGATGCTGTATCTGATACATATATATTCACTGACCTTCTCGCTGATGTCATAATTGAGAATGACGGACGCATCCGCGTTGTCGACCTTGATGAATTAGGCGATGCACTTACAGAGAATATCATAAGCTGTGAACTTATGTCTGATGCGCTGCACAAGCTTAACAATCTGCTTGCAGCCATCTATAATGGAACATTTGACAATTATCTTAAAATTCTTGAATCACACGAATAATACTAAAGGCCTGGAAACAGCATTTGTTTCCAAGCCTTATTTTTTACAATTCTATTGTTATTGTACGGCCTGTTCTCTCATACTTATAATATCTGACACCTGCCGCATTAAGCATTCTCTTTGATGCAATTACAGATGCAGTATCTGCATATTTATCACAATCGTATACTACTGTCTTGATTCCTGCCTGAATAATTGCCTTTGCACACTCGTTACATGGAAAAAGCGTAACATAAAGCTTGGCATTATCAAGACTGCCACCTCTGTAATTAAGAATAGCATTGAGTTCACTATGAGTTGTGTAAAAATACTTATTATCTTCGCCATCTCTGTTCCATGGAAATTCATCATCAGAACAGCCTCTTGGAAGTCCGTTGTATCCCATAGACAATATCTTGTTATCCTGACTTACTATACACGCACCAACCTGTGTATTAGGGTCTTTGGATCTCATACCTGAAAGCGTTGCGATTCCCATGAAGTATTCATCCCATGATATATAATCTTTTCTCTTATCGCCCATTAATTAATCCTCTAACATACTGATTCTTCTGATGTGTCTCTCATCATTAGAAAACCTGGAATCTAAAAATGTATCTGCAATTCTGAAAGCAAGCTCTGGTCCGATAACTCTTGCGCCCATGCACAATACATTTGCATTGTTATGCTCCTTAGTTGCCTGTGCTGAGAAGCAGTCGCTGCAGAGTGCTGCCCTGATTCCTTTAATCTTGTTAGCTGCCATGCTCATTCCAATTCCTGTTCCACAAAGAAGGATTCCCTCCTCGCACTCACCAGAAAGAATTGCCTCAGCAACCTTCTTTGCATATACAGGATAATCGCATGAATCCTTTGTATATGTACCATAATCCTTACACTCAATGCCTCTCTTTTTAAGGTGCTCTATAAGCTGCTCCTTTAACTCTAATGCTCCATGATCACAACCAATTGCTATCATTGTTCTTCTCCTTTATCTTCTTTTTCTTCTGATAACTTATCCAGATACTCTGAGACATTACCAACAAGTCTGCTTATCAGCTCAAAACATGCATTATATTCCTCAACGCCCTTTCCATAAGGGTCTTTTATCTCCTGCTCAGGCTCGCCCGCATATTCACTCAGAGTATATACATTAATTGCCTCGCTGTATTCGTCATATATCTTCTGTTTCATAGACGAATCCATAGCCAGTACAAGTGTATCATTTCCGAAATCTTCATTCAACAACTGTTTTGCCGAATTATTCGGAATTATCATATTATGCTTGGCTGCAACCGCAACCGCCTTCGGATTATATGGTTCTGGAAAAAGCACCACCATTCCTCTGGATTCCGATATAATATCCTGTTTAAGATTAGCCATTACAGTAGCCGCCATCGGGCTTCTGCATGTATTTCCATTACATACGAATATCACCTTGTCAAATGTGCTCATAGGAAATCCTCATATCTTCATTATTTAAAAATGTATTAATCCAGTTTAACAATCTTGTGTCCGGCTGCTTTAATCAGTCTGTTCATAACAGCCTGTCCCACATTTTTCGTTTCAAAGCTTTCTGAATAAACATACTCTATATTCTGCTTATCAAAATCTCTTAATATTGCATACAGATTTCTTGCAACACTCAATTCATCATCCTTATGACCTGCTGAAACAATATCCTTGCAGATATATTTATCTTTTGTCTCATCAGTTGCCATAACTGCACATCTGTGTCCTTCTGCCTCTTTTTCTGCAATCTGACTGTTAATATACTCAACAACCTTTTCATGCGGACCTTCAACAATAGTCACATCTGCATTAGGTGCATAGTGCTTGTATTTCATTCCCGGTGCCTTAGGTACAACACCTTCTTTAAGGCTTCCCATAATAGCCGGGTCAATTATTGTCTTTCCGATAGCTTCCTCAAACATAACCTGTGTGATATATCCCGGTCTTAATATAGTCGGAACTTCCTCGCTTAAATCAATAATTGTGGATTCCACACCTATATCTACAGTATCGTCCTGAATAATCATATCTATTCTGCCTGACAAATCATTAATTACATGCTCTGCTCTTGTAGGACTTGGTTTTCCTGATGTATTGGCACTAGGTGCGGCTATATATACGCCTGAACTTCTTATAAGCTCTGCTGCCACAGGATGACTCGGCATTCTTATTGCAACAGTTCCAAGTCCTCCTGTGATAGAATCCGGCACTTTATCCTGTTTCTTAAGAATCATTGTAAGCGGACCCGGCCAGAATTTCTTAGCTAGCACAAGCGCCTTTTCCGGCACTTCTGCTGCCAGATCATACAATGCATTTACATCAGCAATGTGAACTATAAGCGGATTATCTGAAGGTCTGCCCTTTGCCGCATATATCTTGGCTGAAGCCTTGGCATCAAGCGCATCTGCACCAAGACCGTATACAGTCTCTGTAGGAAATGCTACAAGGCCGCCAGCTCTTAAAATCTTTCCTGCCTGTTCATATATTTTCTTGTCTTCTTCTGTGTGTGTTATTGTCTTTACTATAGTTTCCATAAAACCTTTCGCCAGCTTTCATTACTTCATATTCATCATCAGATATTCTATTATACCACAATACAGAGCATCAGCCACTTTTTCCTGATATTCTTCTGTACACAGTTTCTGCTCCTCTTCTGGATTAGACAAAAAACCGCACTCTGATATAATTGTCGGCAGCTTGGAATGAAGCAGTATGTAATAATTAACATCTGACTTAATCTGTCTTGTTGTACCTAACTTCTCACCAAGAATCCCCTGCATTATCTGTGCTATTCTTTTACTTTCCTCAGACTTCTTATAATAAAAAATCTGTGCACCTTCTGCCTTAGGTGTAACATAACTGTTCTGATGGATACTGATTACCATATCAGCACCACTGCTATTGATTATATCACATCTTCTGTCAAGGTCAGCTTTCTTTTTACTCTTGTCGGACTCCACACTTAAATCATCGTCTGTGTCCCTTGTCATAATAACATTAATCTGGGCATCTTCAAGCCGTTCCTGTAATTTTTTTGCAATTGCAAGATTAATCTCTTTTTCATTTGTTCCCGCAACCCCCACTTTACCTGGATCTGCGCCCCCGTGTCCACTATCAATAACAATACATTTTTCAGAAAAATTAATATTCATCTCAACGACTTCACCGTCACCTGCATCATCTGACAAATGTTGTCTCTCCTGCACATCTTCACTTTCTTTACTGCCTTTGCCATTGGCCTTTAATGGCAGAAGTACATTGGCTGTCATGTAGACAGCAATAAGAAGTATTATCGACATAAACGGCAGAAGCAATGCCCTGCTTATATCAGCTTTTTCTGGCATATTTACTCCGGAACCTGTAATTCTCTACTAATTTATTACAAAGAGCATATGCATATTACTTTTATTTGTTATATTTACTGATAACAGACCATACTGTCGTCTTCTCAAGTCCTAATTTCCAGCATGCAACTCCTGCCACATTCTCTTCCTGAATTACCTGCATCTTGGCTTCTACAGATTTCTCTTCTTCAAACCATATCTGTCTTGTAGAACTTCCCACGGTATATGAAGCCACATACTGTCCACAATCCTCATTCCACAATGCAACCTGGCTATCACTGTTTAACTGGTCAACTGCTGCCTGCATACCAACAGCCCTGCTTGTTGTCTGTCCTGAAGTTGTTGTCCATATTCTTGTATAAAATGGGATTCCTGCAATTACATGTTCCTGTCCAACAAGTTTTACAGTATCCTCAACAGCTTCTTTAACAAAAGGAAGTGATGCTACTGAACCAGCATCTGATCCTGCATAATGTTCATCATATGCCATAACAATAACATAATCAACAAATCTTGACTGTTCCTTTAAGTTATAGCATGTATTATATGCTTCAGGCTTATAATTATCAGTTGATAACACAAGCCCCTTTCTTTCACATGCAATAGAAAGCTCACGGACAAACTGTAAATAATCTTTAGCAAATGCACTCTTAACATTCTCGCAGTCAAGATTAATTCCGTCAAAACCATACCTGTCTGCATTACTAATAAGCAGATTCACCATATTGGTTCTTGCCTTCTTACTTGAATAAAGTGCCGCAAAATCGACATTTGTGTCAAAATCACTTACAAGTGCCCATACATCAATTCCCTGCTGATGCATTTTATTTACTAAATCTGCCGAAGCATAATCTGACATATTTCCTGACGCATCTGTGATACTATACCATGTTGGTGCAACAACATTTACACCTGATGCTGTCGAAAGCGTACTGTCTATGCTTGAATTTCCTGCTGTTCCGCTCACCTGGAACCAGCCAAGAGTTATCTTCTCATCCTTAAGGATATAATTATGCTGCTCTTCTGTCTTTTCTTCCCTGACATACTCAAATATATCAGAAACATCAGTTTTCTTAACATATCCTATATATCCCGTAGATGTTATAACCTTAACCCAGTCATCAATATCCTCCACAAATTCCAGCCTGTCACCTTTTGCCACATTTTCAAGGACAGGACTCTTGATTCCACCCCTGTATCTTACTGCAGTCTGCTTTTTAGCTGTAACACACTGTCTTGCTTCTCTCTCAATACTGATATTAATTCTCTCCGGCTCGCTTCCATAACTGTATTCGCAATCTGTATGTTCTGCAACATACTCCCATGCGATAAAGCACTCTCCATTGACATCAATCACAACCGGGTAATCTGTATTATATGTCTTTCCTGTATCATCTGTGTATACATTTTCACCACTCTTATATGTATACATGTATGATGAATCCGAATATAATACAGCCTGTGATTCCTTATCATAATAAAATCCTGCATTAATATTATCTGCTACAAATTCCTGCGGCAGATAATGTCTTCCATCCAACACAATTCCTGTATCTGAATACTGTTTTTCATCCACAATAACCATTGTTTTATCTGTGGACTGGTCCAGATCAAAATATGTATAGCCATTCATTTTTTCCTTTGTAGGTGTATATCTTACTATCATAAACATTGCTGCCATAACCGCAATCAGTATTACAAATGCGGCTACAATAACAATCTTTTTCTTTCCTGCCGTACTTTTCTTCATTTTTCTGCCTTTCCTTTGCACATTATTATTATAATTGTACCACTATGCATATAAATCATGCAATAAAAAGGCACACCTTTATAATTGCCCAATCAATTATAAAAATGTGCCTGCGGTCGTACGCAAAGGTATTCCATAAGACCGTATTTGTGATATATTATTGACTTTCCAGATGCTTCGCTGCATAAATAAACTTTTAAGTTACAACACGCTTAAGCATCATTACAGCCTCTCCATTCATTTCAAAAGGATCCATCTGCATTGGCGCTTTATATGCTTTAAGTTCAAATTCACGTTCCATGCTTTTTGCCCTTTTCTCTTCCCATGTCATGGAAACAACCGGCGTATTTTTAATACTGTAAAGCCGTCTTATTCTTCCAAGCCTTTTAATACATTCGCCATATTTCCATGGCACCATTGATCCAACAAGAACACGGCACTCGCAAGACATTACATCCCTTAAACCATCAGCAAGTCTGTCCTTCATATCTGCAAGATTCACCTCTACTATCACCACGTCATAATATTCTGTAATAACGTGAACGAAACCTTCTCTTACTCCACTAAAGAAGTCTATCCCCTTATATGAAAATCCTTTTCTGCTACCCGCATAATTCTTTACCTTACAAGTCTGCACTTCTTCTTTTATTCTGTCAAAAGCATCATCATAGCAAGAACTTACGATAGCTGTTTTCAGATGAAGTCCATTAGAGAAATAATTTGCAAGCATAACACCAAGCTGCGTTGTTCCGGCACCGCTGCATAATCCAATCAGTCCGACAGTCTTATAATTTATTGCAGCCGCGTTCCTGCTTTTTCTTCTTTTTTCTAAACCACTTAATAACCCTGAAATTTCTAACTTTTTCATATAGCCTTCCAATACACTCCTTTATTCTGTCAGGTCTGTAACCTTTAATAATCCCTGTAAGATTATCCTGTAAGAAATCATTCATTGTTTCGTCAAAAATAGGATTTGCTTCATTCCAGTTATATATGCATGGTATTCTATAACATTTCTTTCCTTTGTAAACACTGTTTACAAGTTCATAAAATTGTCTTGCTCCTACAAGGTTCAGCATAATAATATCTCTATCATTAATCTTCTTTTCGCTGCAATGTAGACACTTTCCAACTATAAAAACCCGTATACATGTATAATTATCCCCAGTGATATCCGTAATTTTAACCTCTCTGCTCTTATTAAAATCACAACCGCAGTCTATAATTACAATTCTGCTTTTCACTCCATTTACAGATATTGCATTATAATAATCCGGTATAACTTTTATATTGTCGTAAAGATAAGATCCGTCAGGCATTAATACACTCTTCACAATTTCCCTGTGCAGATAATCATTCCCGGATTTATCAACAACAACACAATCATATTGATTATTCTGAAAAAAATGTGCCATACTCATAACTGCATTAGTAACACCTATACCCGGTTTTTCTCCTGCAACCTGAATGACATAAGAGAGTTTTTCAAATGTACCGCCACCCTTTTCCATTATAGATTCCAGTTCTTCGCGAACCAGTGTAACACTTTCATATCTCAATCCCCATTGATGGTGTAGTGATTTGTTAATTAAGTGGTACAATACTGAATATCTTTCAGATACTCCTGATAAGTTATGATTCTCATAAGGCCTGATTCTTCCATGAGAAATCATAAATAGGATGACCATTCCCACACTATATATATCTGACTGCTCTACGGCTTCTTCACCCGAATATTGTTCTGGTGCTGCAAATAACAGACTTCCATCATTTACCTGCATGCCGCATCCCGCTATGACTGCATTGTCAAAATCTATAAGTTTAACTTTCCCATAATTATCAAGCATAATATTATCAGGCTTAATATCCATGTGTAATATTCCTTCATCATTAAAACTGTGAAGATATTCCAGTATACAACACAATTCTATACCAATACGGCATATTTCACGGATATCGAGATAACCTTTAGTTTCTGTTTCATCATTAACATATTGCCGCAAAGATTTACCATCAATATATTCTTCGATAATGCAGATACTATCATTATCTTCTCCAATATTCTGTTCAATATCATAAATTACAGGAATGTGGGGATGTTTCAAATTCTTAATAAGATGGGCTTCATTCAGAAGTCTCTCAGATTCTTCATGACTGCCCGTAAATACCTTGGCTACACGATATACATCAAGTATAACATGCCTTACCAGATAAATTGTAGAATGATTGGAACTTGCAAGTTCCTTAATGATTTCATATTTCTCGTAAAATTGGTTATCCACCTCCTCTTACGACGATACATGAAAAACATCTCCTAAACATATAGTACACTATAATAATTTAATTTTCAATATATTTTTTAAAAAACTTTATATTTATTTAACTTCTGCTTTCTCTCACCACCTTTACATATCCATTAAAAATGGGTATTATATCTTTACGATAATTAACAAATTTGGTCAGAGGTGGCTTATGAAAATAGAAAAACTTAATGAAAACCAGATACGCTGTACTCTTAACAAGTCAGATCTGGCTTCAAGACATTTAAAAATCAACGAGCTTGCCTATGGCAGCGATAAAGCTAAAGAACTTTTCCGTGACATGATGCAGCAGGCTTCTTTTGAATTAGGTTTCGAAGCAGAGGATACTCCTCTGATGATTGAAGCAATTCCTATTTCAGCAGAATGTATTGTTCTTATTGTTACCAAGGTTGATAATCCGGAAGAACTTGATACACGTTTTTCCCGCTTTTCACCGTCAGATTCTGATGATGATGACAGCTTCGATTTTGATGATATAGAAACTATTGACAGCAATAATTATTCTTCTTATTCTCTTCCAAAAGCTAATGAAGAACTTGATGAAAGTGCTGCTACTGAAGAAGAGAACAACAGTATTCCAGAGGATGATCTTATGAATATATTAGACAGAGTCAAAGAATACTTTAATAAAGAATCAACAGGTAAAAAAATTGACAAGGCTGAACCCCCAGCGGACAAGCCTGCACCGGAAGAAACTGTCAGCCATATTACAAGAGTATTTTCATTTGACTCTCTTGATGATATCAGCAGTGTTTCCAGAATAATTGACAGATTCTATCATGATAATAATTCTGTTTACAAGAATCCATCTGATAAGCGTTATTATCTCACAATTTCAAAAAATAAAACATCTGCTAAAGATTTTAATAAGGTATGCAACATACTTTCAGAATATGGTAAGAAAGAAAACCAGTTTGATAATTATACCGGATTCTTTTCAGAACACTGCGATTGTATTGTAAAAGATCATGCCATGCATATTCTGTGCAGATTATAATAACAGAGCCGGAGCAGTTAAATGCCCCGGCTTTATTATTGTCAGTCCATGCTTAATCAGCCAACAGACTGAAGGTAATTCTGAATTTCTTCAACAAGCATATCTGGATCAATACCATGAACCATAGCAGCTTCCTCTAAAGTCTCACCTGCTGATGATGGGCATCCAACACAATGCATACCAATTCCCATAAGAATAGGTATAATTCCTGCATCTATCTGAAGAGCTTCTCCAATTGTAGTGTCCTTAGTAATTCTTGCCATACTGACCTCCTGTTATACGGTTAATATAGTCGGTACTTTCGTACCGCTTAATATATCTACTATAATATTGCCCCGTATAAATGTCAATAATACACTGATTTTACATTATTCTGATATTCACAAGGCACACTCAGGTTAGTTATACCTAACCATAATAATATATTTTATTGATAAAAATTCATGTTGAATTTTATTACAGCCTATCGTATAATATCACTAAAGCAACTGCCAAGGCAGTTAATAAAGAGATTATTAAGGAGGATATATACTATGGCATATGTAATTAATGATGATTGTATCAGTTGTGGTGCTTGCGCAGCAGGATGTCCTGTTGAAGCTATCAGCGAGGGTGCTGCTCATTACGAAATCAACGCTGATGTTTGTGTTGATTGTGGTGCTTGTGCTGGAACATGTCCAGTTGGCGCTCCTAACCCACAGTAGTCTGAACAAGATACAGATTAATGTTCACCAGATGGTGTTCAATGTACCTTAACGGTACTTACATAAAACCCCGGACCAGTTTGATATGTACCCAGAATCCTGGACACATATTTATGAACTAGGCTGAACACATGGA
>OIZO01000015.1_pt1 | contig 140011 bp, 109 predicted proteins | sample 1588551 | NCBI WGS metagenome assembly OIZO01 (sample SAMN03283271) | human gut metagenome | biome: human-associated habitat; material: feces | host: Homo sapiens | place: Peru | collected 2012
GAGAGCATCTGCCTTACAAGCAGAGGGTCACAGGTTCGAGCCCTGTAGGCCCCATCAATTTTGCCGACTTGGCTCAATGGCAGAGCAGCTGATTTGTAATCAGCAGGTTGTTGGTTCGACTCCGACAGTCGGCTCTATATCTTTAATGTGAGAGCATTATAGATATTAATTTAATAAATGGGTGGATTCCCGAGTGGCCAAAGGGGACAGACTGTAAATCTGCTGGCACTGCCTTCGAAGGTTCGAATCCTTCTCCGCCCACTTTGATGTATATTTTACATCTGTTTAACATAATATATATAGTGAATGCCGCGGGGTAGAGCAGCTCGGAAGCTCGTCGGGCTCATAACCCGAAGGTCACAGGTTCAAATCCTGTCCCCGCTACTAAGCCTAGATAGCTCAGTCGGTAGAGCAGAGGACTGAAAATCCTCGTGTCACTGGTTCGATTCCGGTTCTAGGCACTTAAAGCTGTTTCGTAATGAAACAGCTTTTTTTGCGTTATTGACACTTAATATGTATTGATATTAATATTTGGTAATAAACAAAGGAGGATATTATGTCTAAAGGAAACATTAATTATAAATATTTAAGAAGAAGAAAATCATGGTTTAGAAGAAATCTGCCACTTGTTATTCTTATTGCAGTAGCGGCATTGGTTATTATTGGAGGTGCTGTTACGGCAGGAATTATGTTGTCTGGCGCTAATAAGGATAAGAAGAAAAATAGTAATGAAAACAAGAATGAGCAGACAGTAATTTCAACGGAGGAGACGACTGAAGCAAGAGAGATAGTATGGATTGAGAATAAGGAGCCGGAATCAGAAGAAACAGACTATGTAGTACCAGAGGGAGTGAACCTTCCATATTTTATAAAAGTAAATAGAGCTGCTAATTGTACAACTGTATATGGTATTGATGAAAATGGAGAATATACTATACCTGTTAAAGCATTTGCAACATCATGTGGAAGAGCAGGAAATGAGACAATAATCGGAGAAAATTATGTTACATCTGATAAGTACGAATGGGGATATATGGTTGATGGAACATATGGAAGATATGCGTTCAGAATAAGTGGAGGATATCTGTTCCATTCAGTACCTTATTATTCAATGAATAAGGGAGATTTAGAGGATGGTCAGTATAATAAATTAGGTGATTATGCTTCTCTTGGATGTGTCAGAATGTGTGTAAGAGATGTCAAATGGATATATGATAACTGTCCTTCCGGAACAAAGGTTACAATTTATGATGATGCGGATAATCCGGGACCGCTTGGAAAACCAGATACAATAAAGGTTCCAGAGGATAGCGAATATGCTGGCTGGGATCCTACTGATCCAGATACCAATAATCCATGGAATGCATACAGTGCTAAGATTAGTGGCGCAAAGGATATTCAGACAAAGATTGGTCAGAGTGTAAATTTAATGACAGGGATTACCGCAACTGATACTTGCGGCAATGATATTACTGTAAAGATTGTGACTGTTGGAAGATATACATTTGACCAGGCAGGAACTTATGATATCAAGTATGAAGTTACTGATGCCATTGGAAGCCATGATGAAGTAACTATAAAGCTTACGGTTACAGAGTAATAACAGTTCCGGAGCAGGAAGTGGGATATTAAGCAGATATAAGATACAGGTTAAATAAATGTTATATAACACGCAATATATAAAACAGATGATGGAGTAGGATTAATGGAAAATATGGATATTCTGGCAAAACTTGAGGAGTATTCTAAGGCGGGATATGTGCCAATGCATATGCCGGGAGGAAAGCGCAATTCTGAATTTGCAAGCACTTCGGCACTTGATATAACTGAGATTGACGGTTTTGATAATATGCATAACGCAGAAGGCATTATTAAAAATGCGTCTGAAAGGGCAGCAAGATTGTATGGGGCTGATAAGACACTGATGCTTGTAAATGGAAGCACAGCGGGAATATTGTCGGCCGTGTGTGGTGCAACGAGAAGAAAAGGAAAGATTATAGTTGCAAGAAATTGTCATGTATCTGTGTATAATGCACTGATTATGGCACAACTTGAGCCTGTATATGTTATTCCGGAGGTTGACGAGAAAACCGGAATATACAGAGGACTTACATTGGAACAGATTAGAAAATGTGTTGAAGCAAATGCAGATGCACAGGCTGTTATTATAACTTCACCGACTTATGAAGGCATTGTTTCAGAGGTAAGGGAAATTGCCGGTTATCTGTATGAAAAAAGAATACCACTTATAGTTGATGAAGCACATGGAGCGCATTTTAAATTCAGTGGGGAATTTCCGGAGTCGGCAGTGGAAGCCGGAGCAGACCTTGTAATTAACAGTATTCATAAAACTCTGCCGGCTTTAACACAGACAGCACTTCTACATATTTCTGGTAATTATGTAGATTGTGATAAAGTGGAAAGATTCTGGAATATATATCAGACAACAAGCCCTTCCTATATTCTTATGGCTAGTATTGACAGATGCATGGGGATAATAGAGGAGCAGGGAAATTATATTTTTAAGGAATATATTAAAAAACTTAAGAATATAAGAGAAAATATCTCAAAACTTAATAATATAACACTGCTGGCGAGTGATGACATTTCTAAGATTATTCTTATATGTGATGATGGAAAGTATCTGTATGACAGGTTACTAAAGGAATATAAGGTGCAGCTTGAGATGGCGTCATTCAAATATGCGATAGCAATGACTTCGGTTGCGGATAAGCAGGAGTATTATGACAGATTTCTTAGAGCGTTGCAGGAGATTGATGCAAGCTGGAAAGTTGAAAGCAAAGACAGCGGAAATGATGTGGGGAAATCTGGCAAAGAACATGAAGTCTGCGGAAAGACAGCTGTAAGAACTGTAGGAGATGCAGGAGAAGGCGCAGGCTATGCAATTAACAACAAACCTGAGGTATGCATGTGTCCGGCAGACGCCATTGACCTGATGGATGAAAATGGATATGAAGATTTATCTGTTAATTCACCTGATATATGTGGTAGAATAAGTATGTCATCGGTTCTTATATACCCACCGGGAATGCCTGTTGTTAATGTAGGCGAGCGGATTACCGGTGATGTATGCAGAATTATTAAGAATGCGATAAATGCCGGGCTGGAAGTACCCGGTCTTAAGGAAGGAAAGATAAGATGCCTGAGATAGCATTTATTATGGGAAAAAGCGCGTCCGGCAAGGATAAGATATATAAAAACCTAATTGAAGATGAAAGTCTGAAGCTTAATACTGTTATATTGTATACAACAAGACCAATGAGAGCCGGGGAGACCGATGGGGTTGAGTATTTTTTTGTAAATGATGAAACTGCTGTTAAGATGCAGGAGAGCGGCAGGATTGTTGAACTGAGAGAGTATAATACTGTGTACGGTGTGTGGAAGTATTTTACGGCTGATGACGGACAGATTGACCTTAACAGCGGTAAAAAATATCTGGTTATAGGTACACTTGAGGCGTATGACAAATTCTGTGAATTCTATGGAAAAGAACATATTATGCCGATATATATTGAGGTAGAAGATGGATTGAGACTCACAAGGGCTATCCACAGAGAACAGAAACAGGATAATCCACACTATGAGGAAATGTGCAGAAGATTTCTTGCAGACAGTGAGGATTTTTCAGAAGAGAATATTGCTAAGGCTGGTATTACAAGAAGATTTAGCAATAATGGAGAGTTAGAGGATTGCATTAGTGAGGTTAAGAGTGCCATATTAGGAGGTATGTATGGATATTAAGGTTAAGGATATAGCACCGGCTAATCAGACCACTCCGGTTAAAGCACAGGAAAAATCAGATGATAGTTTTAAGTTTACACTGATTAGCAATATTGAGGAGAAAGATCTTCAGGAAAAACTGGGAAATATGATGCAGGAAATTACCGAGCAGGGTGAAAAGATTGCAAAGCATATGGATATAAGGGATATGAAGAAGTACAGAGAGCTTGTTAAGGGATTTCTAAATGAAGTTGTAAACCGTTCACACAAGTTTTCAAGAGAGAACTTTCTTGACAGAAGAGGAAGACACAGAGTGTATGGAATTGTTAAGATGGTAGACGAGAATCTTGATAATCTTGCGAAAGAACTGGTAAAGGATGAGAAGGACCATCTTGCGATTGTTGGAACTATAGATGATATAAGGGGATTATTATTAGATGTTTCAACATAGGAGCATTATGTGTTATAATAAAAAGTACGGATATTTTATTATACTGGGATTATGAATATAAGTCAGTATATATGAAATGTCTGTGATGAAGTAATAAGTAACGAAAAGAGGGATAAGTATGGGTGATTTTTCAGATATATATGGATATGAGACAATTAAAGAACATTTGCAGAGTGCAATATCTATGGGAAAGGTATCTCATGCTTATGTAATCAGCGGAGGACTTGGTTCAGGAAAGAAGCTTATTGCCAGCACATTTGCACAGACACTGCAGTGTGAGGCGGGCGGTGTTGAGCCTTGCGGGGTGTGTCATTCCTGTATACAGGCGGCAAGTAAGAACCAGCCGGATATTATATGGGTTGGACATGAGAAGCCGGGAAGTATCGGTGTTGATGATATAAGAGACCAGCTTGTATCGGATATGCAGATTAAGCCTTACAGCAGTCCTTACAAGATATACATTATTGATGAAGCAGACAAGCTTACTGTTGCAGCACAGAATGCAATGCTTAAGACAATTGAAGAGCCGCCGGCTTATGGAATTGTTATTCTTCTTGCTAATAATCCGGATGTTTTCTTACAGACTATTCTGTCAAGATGCGTTGTGCTTGATCTTAAGCCACTTAAGGATGATGTAGTTATTAAATATCTTAAAGACCACTATGATAATATCGGTGATTACGAGTGTAAATTTGCAGCAAGATTTGCAGCTGGACGAATCGGCAGGGCAATGACTATGGTTGAATCTACTGAGTTTGCAGAGTTAAGACGAGATGTAATGGATGTTATTAAGAATGCTAAGGATATGGATTCGGCTGATATTATGACATCGGTGAAAAGAGTTACCAATTATAAGCTGACTATTGATGATTACCTTGACCTTATGCTTATGTGGTACAGGGATGTACTTATGTTTAAGAGTACGAATGATACTAATCTGCTCATATTTAATGACCAGATGACACTGATAAAGAGTCAGGCACAGACTATGTCATATGAAGGTTTACAGGATATTATTAATTCTATTGACAGGGTTAAGGTGAGACTTCAGGCAAATGTTAATTTTGATCTGGTTATTGAATTGCTTATTATGGCGATTAAGGAAAATTCATAGAATGGAGAGAATAGATGACTAAAGTTGTTGGAGTTAGGTTCAGACAGGTTGGAAAGATATATTTCTTTGCACCTGGGAAATATTCAGTCGAAACAGGACAGCATGTTATTGTTGAGACTGCCAGAGGAGTTGAATATGGACAGGTTGTTCTAGGTGAAAGAGAAGTTGAAGATACAGCGGTTATCCAGCCTCTAAAGGCAATCATAAGGATTGCAACACCAGAAGATGATGAAAGAGAATTAAAAAACAGAGAAAAGGAAAAAGAAGCATTTAAGATATGTCTTGAGAAGATTGCAAAGCATAATCTTGACATGAAGCTTATTAAGGCTGAGTATACATTTGACAATAATAAGGTGCTGTTCTATTTTACTGCTGATGGAAGAATTGATTTCAGAGAGCTTGTTAAGGATCTTGCTGCAGTATTCAAGACCAGAATAGAATTAAGACAGATTGGAGTAAGGGATGAGACTAAGATTCTTGGTGGAATTGGTTCCTGCGGAAGACCTTTATGTTGTGCCACATTTTTACCAGAATTCAATCCGGTATCTATTAAGATGGCTAAGGAGCAGAATCTGTCACTTAATCCAAGTAAGATTTCAGGTGTGTGTGGACGACTTATGTGTTGTTTAAAGAATGAGCAGGATACATATGAGGAATTAAACAGTCATCTGCCTAATGTGGGAGATTCTGTTACTACACCAGATAAACTGGTTGGTGAGGTTTCAAGTGTCAATGTTTTAAGGCAGAGAGTTAAGGTATTAGTAACTCATGATAATGACGAAAAGGAACTTAAGGAATATCCGGTTGAGGAGCTTCGTTTTAAGAGAAAGAGAAGATTTGATAAGGTCCGTATTGATGATGATAAGGAACTTAAGGCACTTGAGGAATTAGAAAGAAAAGAAGGAAAAGCCCATATTAGTGATGATTAATGAACGAATTGATGATTTGATGAGAGATGGACTAAAGCTTATACAGAATACAGATATTTTCTGTTTTGGAATGGACGCAGTGCTGCTGTCTACTTATGCCAGGGCAGGGAAGAAAGACAGGGTGCTGGATATGGGTACCGGCAATGGTATTATTCCAGTGCTTATGCAGTCTAAGAATCCGGGCAGCACATACAGTGCTCTTGAGATTCAGGAGGGCAGCGCACAGCTTGCCAGAAGAAATGTGGAGCTTAATCATCTTGAGGACAGAATCAGTGTTGTTAAGGGTGATATTAAGGAAGCTTCCACTATATTTGGGGAAGCTTCTTTTAATGTTGTGACGAGCAATCCACCATATATGAATGAAAATCACGGTATTGTCAATCCGGACAGTGCCAAGGCAATTGCAAGGCATGAACTTCTGTGCAGTCTTGATGATGTTATAAGGGAAGCAAGCCGTTGTCTTAAATCTAAAGGGAAAATGTATATGGTTCACAGGCCGAACAGACTTGTCGATATATTTGACACTATGAGAAAGTATCATCTTGAGCCAAAGAGAATGAGACTGGTGTACCCTTATGTGAATAAGGCTGCCAATATGGTGCTTATAGAAGCGGTTAAGGGAGGTAATTCCCAGCTTATTGTTGAAGAACCGCTTATTGTATACAAGACGGACGGTACTTACACTGATGCGCTTCTTAAAATGTATGAATAGATAGAGGTTTAGTATGGATAATGAAAAAAATGTAAAGAAAGACGGACCGGGTATGCTGTATCTGTGTGCAACACCTATTGGTAATCTTGAGGATATTACTTACAGGGTTCTGCGTGTGCTTTCAGAGGCAGACCTGATAGCAGCAGAGGATACAAGAAACAGTATTAAGCTGCTTAATCATTTTGAAATAAAGACACCTATGACAAGTTATCATGAATTTAATAAGTATGATAAGGCAAAGGTTCTTGTTGATAAAATATTAGGTGGAATGGATGTGGCTGTAATTACCGATGCAGGAACTCCGGGCATATCTGATCCAGGCGAGGAGCTTGTAAAGCAATGCAGGGCAGCAGGTATCAGGGTTACTTCACTTCCGGGTCCGGCAGCGTGCATAACAGCGCTTACAATGTCAGGACGCGAGACAAGGAGATTCGCATTTGAAGCATTTTTACCATCGGATAAGAATGAGAGAAAAGAAGTTCTTGCAGAGTTAGCATGTGAAACAAGGACTATGATTATATATGAAGCACCGCATAGACTTACCAAGACACTTGCAGAACTTCAAGATACGCTTGGCGGTGACAGACAGCTTACTATATGTAAGGAGCTTACCAAGAAATATGAGAATTCTATGGAATTCACGCTTGAATCGGCTTGTGAATATTATGAAAATAATGAGCCAAGAGGCGAATATGTGCTTGTGATTGCCGGAAAGAGCCGTGAGCAGTTAAAGGCCGAGGCAAGAAAGCAGTGGGAAACCATGAGTGTAGCAGAACATGTGCAGGTGTATATGTCGCAGGGCATGGATAAGAAAGAAGCCATGAAAGCTGCGGCAAAGGACAGGGGTGTGTCAAAAAGGGATATATATCAGGAGCTTGAAGGGAAAGCGTAAGCAGCTACCGGATAGTGTGCTCTCTGATGATTGCACGTACGGTCTTGAAGAGGTATGGCTTGATAGTATCTATGTCAGCTGGTTCTTTATAAAGAATTGCGCTGTAGCAAGTTGAACTTACAAGCTCAACAATAAGGAAGAGCATGATTTCAGGCTCTTCAAGTGAGATATCCTCAGCGTTAATCATTTCATAATATACATCTTTAAAGTTAATATCATCAGATGCAACCTTAGTTGTGAGAGCTTCCTTGAAGATTCCCCAGCTAAGGTTTTTTGATATGAATGTGAGAAGAGTCTGATTAGAATTCAGTTCATCTACAATATGATTAATTATAAATATTATTTTTTCTTCGAAACCTAACTGTTCGTCCTTCTCTATAGAAAATTCTTCTAAATCAGCGACGGCATTCTTAAATAATTTGCTTGATTCATGTGATATAAGACGGTTTCTTATATCATACTTATCCTTAAAGTACAGATAAAATGTACCTTTAGCAATTCCAGCTTTCTGCGAAATCTCAGCAATAGAAGTCTTCGAAACCCCCTGGGTAGTAAAGAGATTAAATGCAGTATTCAGCAGAGAAGTAAGTTTCTGTTGTTTGTTAGCTTCAAGCTTTCCCATAATTACACCACCTTTTATTGTTATTATACACCAACTTAATTATAAAATAAATATTAAAAAATGACTTTTGGTCAATTTCCTATTGACTATGTGTTTTGAGGTGCTATAATGTCAACTGAAATTGAAAATGACTGTTGGTCATATTTGTTAAAGACGTGAATACATATATGACTAAGGGTTGTTGGCATTTGCATCTTACAGAAAGGCGTGGTTATTTATATGAAAAAGTTTGGAAAAGTTGTTGTTAAGTTAAGAATTCCTATTCTGGTTCTTAGCTTCCTGCTGTTGATTCCATCAGTTATTGGTTACTTTAATACCAGGGTTAATTACGATATCCTGTATTATCTGCCAAGTGATATCGACACTATGCAGGGACAGGACATTTTGCTTGATGATTTCGGAAAGGGCGCTTATGCAATGGTTGTCGTTGACGGAATGAATAAGTCAAATGTTTCTAAGTTGGTAAAGAAGGTTGAGGGTGTTGACCATGTTGCGTCAGTTATCTCTTATAGTGGAGTGGTAGGAGATGATGTTCCTTCAGAAATTCTTCCTGATAAGTTCCGTTCTTATTTTGAAAATGAGGATTCAGGAGCTACATTGTTTGCAATATTCTTTGATGATACAACATCAAGTGACGATACAATGAAGGCTATTCAGGAAGTAAGAGATGTTACGGATAATCAGTGCTATATTGCCGGTATGTCTGCTGTAGTTACAGATACTAAGACAATGGCAGAAAAGGAAACGCCTTTATATGTACTTGTAGCGGTTGTTCTGGTATGTATTGTACTTGCTATATTTATGGATTCATTCCTTGTACCAGTATTCTTTATGATAAGTATTGGTATGGCAATTGTGTATAACCTTGGTTCTAATTATTTCTTAGGTGAGGTTTCATACATAACGAAAGCATTGGCTGCAGTACTTCAGCTTGGTGTAACTCTGGATTATTCTATATTCTTATGGCACAGTTACAAGGAAGCTAAGGAAGAAACTCCGGATGATCATCACGAAGCTATGGCTGTTGCTATTGGGAATACATTAACATCAGTTGTTGGTTCTTCCATAACAACTGTTGCAGGATTCATAGCACTCTGCTTTATGAGCTTTACACTTGGTCTTGACCTTGGTGTTGTTATGGCAAAGGGTGTTGTATTGGGCGTTATTGGTTGTGTTACAATACTTCCTTCTCTTATTCTTACATTTGACAAGGCTCTTGAGAAAACAATGCATAGAGAGATTATGCCGAATTTTGATAAGCCGGCAAGATGGATTGTTAATCATTCATGGATATTCCTTATAATATTCGTGCTGCTTCTTGGCCCGGCAATCTACGGATATAACAATACTAAGGTTTACTATGATTTGTCTGATACACTTCCAGAGAAGCTTAACTGCTCGCAGGCTAACAAGATGCTTGCCGACAACTTTGACGGAACTAATTCTATATATATGATTCTTGCAGACAGTAATCTTTCAGCAGAGGATTCTGATGCAATGATGAATGAGGTAAATGATCTGGATGGAATTTCATTTGCATTAAGCATAGATTCAGCACTCGGAGGAGAAATCCCTACGGAAATGCTTCCTGATTCGCTTGTTTCAGAGCTTAAGGGTGATGAATATCAGATTATGATGGTATCAACTAATTACACAATTGCTTCTGATGAAATCAATGACCAGATTAATAAGGTTGATGCAATTGCGAAGAAGTATGATGCCAAATCAATGGTAATTGGAGAAGCTCCTTGTACTAAGGATCTTATCACTATTACTGATAAGGATTTCAAGACAGTTAGTGCAGTTTCAATTGTTGCGATATTCTTTATTATTTTCTTCGTATTGAAGTCAATATCTCTTCCGGTTATTCTGGTTGCTGCTATTGAATTTGCTATATTTGTTAATATGGGTATTCCATATTATACAGGAACAACGATACCATTTATATCTTCAGTAGTAATCGGAACTATTCAGCTTGGTGCGACAGTCGATTATGCAATTCTTATGACTACAAGATATAAGAGAGAAAGAGCCGCTGGTAACTCTAAGAAAGAGTCTATATCAATAGCACTTGGAACATCTATTCCATCTATTATTGTCAGCGCACTTGGTTTCTTCGCAGCAACATTTGGTGTAGGTATGATAGCCAGTGTTGATATGATTGCTTCACTTTGTACACTTATGGCACGAGGCGCAATCATCAGTATGTTTGTTGTTATATTTGTTCTTCCATCACTTTTCGTATTACTTGATAAGGTGATTATTCATACAAGTTTAGGTTTCAAGCCTAAGAAGAACAGTCAGAATTAATAGGAGGAAGATTATTATGGTTAAAAAGAATTTATTCAGATATAGTTCAGTTTTAATGTGTGTAGTTCTTACAGCAGCAAGTCTTGTTGGCTGCGGTGCTAATACAGCTGCAACAACAGGAACAGATACAGCTTATGTAACAGAGATGGCAGCAGGCAGTACAGAGGCTACGATTACACAGGCAATAACTAATGAGCTTGCAGTGTCTAACAAGAGCACACTTGCAACTAACACAAGACAGGAAACTGTTTATGTATTCAATGACGCTTCAGGTAACAAGAATCACATCACTGTTAACGAAAAGATTACAGACGCTAACGGCAATGAGACTCTTAACAAGACTGAGTCAAGTGAAAATGCGCCAGTGACAATGAAGGTTACTTACAAGCTTGATGGCAAAGAAATTAAACCGGAGGATCTCGCTGGAAAGAGCGGAAAGGTTACAATACGTTTTGATTACACAAATAACCAGAAGAAAACTGTAACAATTAATGGTAAGAAGCAGACAGTTGCCGTACCATTTACAATGATTACAGGCATGATGCTTCCAACAGATGTATTCTCAAATGTTGAGGTTACTAATGGTAAGCTTACTAAGGTTGGAGACAATATTGTGGCAGTCGGTATGACAATGCCAGGACTTAAGGATACTATGAATCTTAAGTTTAATGATAAGTCACTTGACCTTGATATTCCTGAGTATTTTGAATTAACAGCAGATGTTAAGGATTTCTCACTCGATATGACAATGTCTGTTGCAACTTCTAATCTCCTTTCAGATATGAATGCTGATGATATTACTTTAGATGATTTAAAGAAAACTGTTGCTTCACTAGATGATGCAGCAACACAGCTTGCAGACGGAACTGTTACATTACAGGATGGAACACAGCAGTTAAGTGATGCAATTCCAGCACTTACTGATGGTGTTGACCAGTTAAATACAGGTGCTTCTTCTCTTAAAGACGGTATATATGCATACGCAGATGGCGCTGCAAGTGCATACGAGGGTTCAGTTTCACTTAATGACAACATGAAGACATATGCTGACGGAATCGGAACTCTTTATAATACTCTTAAGGATAACAATCTTGACAGCAGTGTTGCTTCTGCAGCAGATGGTGCAAGCCAGCTTGCAGCGGGCGCTACAGCACTTGATGAAGGAATTGACAGCGCTTTATCTGGTGCAGGTCAGCTTGTTACTGGTGCAAAGTCATTGACAGATGGAACAGGAGAATTGGCAACGGGTGCAGCAGCATTAGCTGAAGGAGCAGATAAAATAGGTGGTACATTAACATCAGGAATGACAGAAGCAAAACAAAAATATGATAATGCATATGATAGTTTTTATCAGTTAGCAATTGCGGTTATTGGTGGAAAACTTGGATATAATCCGGTTGCAATGACAGGTGAGCAGAAAATTACAGCTGCGACAACACTTGCTAATGAAGGTATATCTGCTACAGCAGATATTACAGATGAAAATCAGTGTACCAAGGCAGCCGCATTTATAATGCAGAACTATAATGATACAAATATTACAACAGGTAAGATTGGTATAAGAACAGCAATGGTTAGTGCATTAACTGCTAAATATGCAGCAGCAGATACAGAACACAAATATACATTAGAACAATTAAAAGCAAAGGCAAATAGTGATGCAGACGCAAATCTTGTAGCTATTTCCAGTGGACTTTCACAGGCTTATAAGGCATACGGTCTACTTAATGATACGATGACATCCCTTACAGCTGGCGGAGAGAACAGTTTCTTTAATGGAATTACTAAATTGAATGAAGGAGCAGGTCAGGTTAATACTGGTGCAAATGCCCTTAAAGCAGGAATTGACCAGTTAAGCACAGGTGCAGGACAGTTAAGCGCTGGTTCTAAGCAGCTTAAAGCAGGTCTTGGTACATTAAGCACAGGTCTTAACACACTCAGCGCATCAGTTGGTTCATTCTCAACTTACAAGGAAGGAACTCTCTGCTCAAGCTTATATGCATTAAATCTTAATGCAGGAAAACTTCAGCAGGAAGGAACAGCAGTCCTTCAGAGCGGACTTTCACAGCTTACAGCTAATAATGATACATTAAAGAGTGGAGCTTCACAGCTTGCAGATGGAACAGCTACATTAAAGGATAGTTCAGGAACACTTGCAGATGGAGTTACACAGTTAAACGAAGGTGCAATTACATTAAAGGATGGAATGGCACAGTTTAACAGTGAAGCAATCGAGCCTATCACAAAGCTTGTAGACTCAGACGCACAGACAGCTGTTGATACAATCAAGGCGGTAGTTAAGGCAGGTCAGGAATACAATTCATTCTTAGGCAAGTCAGATGACAAAGCCGGAAGTGTAACATTTGTCTATAAGACAGCAGGCATTACAGCTAATAACTAAGCTTTTTTCTTTCAAACACTTTCATATAAAGATGGAACAGCCACCCGCGGGGAAACCCAAGGGTGGCTGTTTCCATATGTTATATATGAATAAATGTTAATATTACAAGGTATAATCTATATGAACGGGGATTTCGCAAGAATATTATACTTAATGAATGGGGATTTGGGTAGAAATCAAGGTGCTATGAATGGGGATTTGCGCGAAAATAGTGTTTACACGAACGGGGATTTGCGTTATATTATATTAAAAGGGGTGATAATACTATGGGAAAACCTGTGTTTAAGAGAAAAATATATGAAGAAATACTTGAGTGGAAAGAGAAACGAAGCAATAAATATGCACTTTTAATAAAAGGCGCAAGACGAGTTGGGAAGTCTACGATAGCAGAAGAATTTGCCAAGAATGAGTTTAAATCTTATATATTAATTGACTTTGCACATACAAGTAAGGAAATTATAGAATTATTTGATGATACTTATAATTTGGATTTTTTCTTTTTAAAATTACAACAGTTAACAGGTATCAGATTATATAAGAATGAGTCTGTGATAATATTTGACGAAGTACAGCTACTTCCAAAGGCACGGCAGGCAATTAAATATCTTGTTGCTGATGGAAGATATAAATATATTGAGACGGGTTCTCTTTTGTCAATAAAAAAGAATACAAGAGATATATTAATTCCGAGTGAGGAACATAAGATATCGATGTATCCAATGGATTTTGAAGAATTTTTGTGGGCTGTTGGTGACGATATTACTGCTGACACAATTAAGATGTTATTAAAGAATAAAAAAGCTGCCGGTAATGCCATGCATAGAAATCTTATGAGGGTTTTCCGGTTATATATGCTTATAGGAGGAATGCCGCAGGCAGTAGAAACTTATATAGAGCAAAACAATTTACAGGAAGTTGATGAAGTGAAAAGAGAAATTGTTGATTTATATGAGGAAGATTTCACTAAAATTGACGGAACGGGGCTTGCGGGAGATATTTATGACGCTATTCCAGCCAATCTTAGCAGTAATGCGTCAAGGTATGTTTTGTCTAATGCAAGAGAAGGAACCCGTGCAGAGCAGGTGCGTGAATTAATACCGGATATGCTCAGCTCATTTACAGTTAATATTGCTTATCATGCCAATAATCCAGGTGTAGGAATGTCATTAACAAAAGATGCAGGACGATATAAGATGTTTTTATCTGATGTTGGATTATTTGTCACGCTTGCATTTAAGGACAAGAATTATACAGATAATGTGATATATAATAAGCTTCTTTCAGATAAACTTGATGCGAATTTAGGGTATGTATATGAAAATGTTGTAGCACAGATGTTAACTGCGAAAGGAAATAATCTGTTTTATTACACAATGGATAGTGATACATCTAATCATTTGCATGAAATTGATTTCCTGATTTCAGTAAGAGATAAAATATGCCCAATTGAAGTAAAATCCGGTAACTACAGAAGTCATAAGTCATTAGATGTATTTTGTGACAAATTTAGTAATCGCATAAGTGATAAATATGTTGTTCATACTAAAGATTATAAATGGGAAAATGCCATTAATTATATCCCGGTATATATGGTGCCGTTTTTATAAAAAATCAAGTAGAATTGTTAATGTAATAATTCTACTTGATTATAACTAATTATTATTCTTATGTTTCTTGATTATCTCTTCATATCTGCGCTGGGAAGCTTTCTCTTCCTCAGTAAGTTCTTCTGGTGCGTCTTCAATATCGTTAAGCTGTGCAAATACATCAGCTAAATCGTCTAAATTTAGTAAATTCTTGTTGTCTGGCATAAATACCCCTCCTTTATTAATGCTTTCAGTTATTATGGAATCTGATGGAAGAAATCTTCCAGCCGTATAAATGTTTTCGTAAGAACCTCGGCTTCTTCTTTTGTTAAATCCTTCGTGATATGTCCAATCATGTCCTTGTGAAAATTCTCATGATGTCTGTATGCGGCAATTCCTTTGTCTGTAAGAGAAGCATAGACTATACGGCGGTCTTTCTCGCCACGCTTTCTTATGACATAGCCCTTTTTCACAAGTCCGTTGATTCCAACTGTAAGAGTTCCCATTGTTACTCCAAGTGACTTGGAAATTGTGGACATAGTACGAGGTTCTTCAATGCCGATTGCCTCTATAATATGCATATCTGTAACAGAAATATCCTTAAATTCTTCTGTGATAAGAGCCCTTTCTTCAATGTTCAAGATATCATTGAACAAGTCTACAAGCACAGAATTCAGAGACTCAAATATATCCATAAACACGTACCTTAACCTTACTTATTAATAAAATAATTATATCTTATTAAAAAGTAATATGCAAGTTTGCAATTTGTACAAATGTGGTGTAATATGTCATTGGAATATGCAAAACTGGGTATTTGATACCCTTAATCTATTATGACGTTGGAGGAAGACATGAAATTTATAGCAATTGGTGAATTGATGTTGAGATTATCACCACCTAACTATGAAAAACTTGTAACTACACATGATTTCAGAGTTAATTATGGCGGAGCAGAGGCAAATGTAGCGGTTTCCCTTGCAAACCTTGGTGTTGATTCAACATTTTTTACAGTATTACCTAACTCAGACCTTGGAAAGTCAACTATTAATTATCTTAAGTCTAATGATGTGCATACTAAGCACATTATAAGATCAGAAGGAAGAATGGGACTTTATTATCTGGAAGAAGGTGTTTCTGTCAGACCTTCACAGGTAATATATGATAGAGCTGATTCTGCATTTGCAGAATACGACTATAAGGATGTTGATTTCGAGGAGATTCTTAAGGATTATGACTGGCTCCATATAAGCGGTATCACTCCGGCTCTTTCTTACAACTGCCGTAAGATGATGGATATGGCAGTTAAGGCAGCTAAGAAGATGGGACTTACTGTCAGCTTCGACCCTAACTGGAGAAGTACGCTCTGGTCATTCGAGACTGCAAGAGATGTTCTTAGTAAGTACCTTCCTTATGTTGACGTACTTATTGGAATCGAACCTATCCATGTATACAGAGAAGATGGAACAGATGTTAAAGATGGTCTTACAATGGACCCATCTTTCAAAGATATGGACAGAGTATTTAAGGCAATAGATGAGCAGTATCATATGAAGGCTATTGCAAGAACTGTAAGATATGTACACTCAGGAAGCAACAACTCTTTAAAGGCTTTCTATTATACTAACGGAGAGACTTATGAGAGCAAGACAATTAATTTCGAGATAGTAGACCGAGTTGGTGGCGGCGATGCATTTTCATCAGGACTTATCTATGCCCTTATGGACAATATGACTCCTGAAGATACCGTTAACTTCGCTGTTGCTTCTTCAGTAATGAAGCATGCTATCAGAGGTGATACTAATATCACATGTGTTGACCACATTAAGAGACTTATGAAGAATTCGTCTTTCGATGTGCAGAGATAATTTAATATTAAGATTACCTGTTCCGTGTGTGGAACAGGTTTTTTTACGGAGGCTTAAGTTATGAGTATTAATATTTGTCCAATGGTTGCACTGGCAGCCGAGCTGACGAATGTGCCTTTATGGCTTTGTATACCATTTGCATGTCTGCTTTTGTGTATAGCCATAATTCCACTTGTAAAAGGAGAATGGTGGGAAAAGTACAGACCATTTGCTGTAATATTATGGTCACTGCTTTTCATAATTCCGTTTGCAGTTAAGTATGGTGCTGGAACAGCAGCAGAGACTGTACTTGAATGTCTGGTAAATGATTATCTTACATTCATTGTACTGCTTTTTGGTCTGTTCTGCGTAGCAGGTAACATAACAGTTGAGGGAAGTCTTGTTGGTTCACCAAGAGTAAATGTTATTCTTCTTGGAATAGGAACCCTTCTTTCAAGCTGGATTGGAACGACAGGTGCGTCAATGCTTCTTGTAAGACCTGTTATTAAGATGAATTCTTGGAGAAGAAATAAGGCTCACATTATGGTGTTCTTCATTTTCCTTATATCTAATATGGGAGGAAGTCTTACACCTATCGGTGACCCACCACTTCTTATGGGATTCTCAAGAGGTGTTCCTTTCTTCTGGAGTATAAGATTCTTTCCGATTCTGATCCTTAATATGGTTATTCTTCTTACAGTGCTTTATTTTCTTGATAAGAGAGCATACAGGAAGGATATAGCAGCAGGTTATATGCCGGAGATTAAGGAAAATGAGCCACTTATAAGATTTGAGGGATTACATAATATTATATTCATCGTAATTATTGTTGTAGCAGTTATATTAAGCGGAGTACTTCCGGATGTATCATTTTTCCAGAATGCTGCCGGCGAGGTAATCTCAATTCCTATATTTGGAGAGGTTAAGCTTGCAATTACTTCACTTATTGAAGTGGTTATGATTCTTTTAGCTGCATTTTTATCATTCAAGACAACTAATGCAGAGATAAGAAAGAAGAACCATTTCACATGGGGTGCCATTCAGGAAGTTGCTGTACTTTTTATAGGTATATTTATTACTATGCAGCCAGCTCTTATGATTTTAAAGAGCGCAGGCGCAGAACTTGGACTTACACATCCATCACAGATGTTCTGGGTAACAGGTGCACTTTCAAGTTTCCTTGACAATACACCAACTTACCTTGTATTCCTTACAACGGCTGGTTCAATGGGATTTGTGTCAGGACTTACAACTGCACTCGGAGTTGTTCCTGCAAAAATGCTTACAGCTATATCATGTGGTGCGGTATTCATGGGTGCTATGACTTATATTGGTAATGCGCCTAACTTTATGGTTAAGTCGATTTCAGATGAGAATGGTGTCAAGATGCCAAGTTTCTTCGGTTACATAGTATGGTCACTGTGCTGCCTTGTTCCGGTATTCCTGATTGACACACTGTTATTCTTTATATAATTAGGAGGTGCGCATTATGGCAGATAATGAAAAGATAACTGAACTTGCGAACAGAATATACGCACTGGACGAGAAAGTATATAAAGCTACAGGTTCTAATCTGGGACGTGTATATCAGGGAAACAAGGAAAAATGTATTAATGATTTAAGAGATTTGCTTAAATCCAGTGCGGATTCTTCAGTTCTTAGAAGTGAGCTTGCACTTATAAGTAATATGGCAAGAACCACTAAAAAGAATCCTCAGCTTCATAAAGAAATAATGCATGAATATGGTGAGATTTTTGATGAAGCAATGGCTATGCAGGAAGCGAGAGAGGGAAATGATATTATTGACCCGGAGCATGCAGAGCTTAACATGTCCAATCTTGCAAACAGATTTGGAAAGGACGACAATCTTATTATATGCATAGGCCGTTCATATGGCTGTGCCGGAACAGATATAGGTTTCAGGCTTGCTGATAAGTTAAGAATCAGCTATTATGATGTATCTATCATGAATGAGATATTACAGCGTAATGAAGAACATGAAGAAACTGACAGAGCTTTATTCCAGAATAAAACAGCAAGGACACCGGCTCAGTGGTGGAGAGATTTTAAGAAGTACCATGGTCTTTCAAGGTCGGATGTACAGTTCTTTAATACATCTAAGAAGCTGGTCGATTTAGCAAAGCAGGAACCATATGTTATCATGGGAAGATATGCGGATAATATTCTTACTAAGAACCACATTCCTCATATAAGCATATTTATCACAGCTCCTAAGAAGCTGCGTATACAGAGAACTTACCATACAAGCAAAGAGAAGCTTACTTATAAGCAGGCTGCGAAGTATGTTTCAAAAGAGGATAAGGCACATCTTAAAAGATACGCATTCTATACAGGCAAGAAGTGGGGCGAAGCAGATAATTACGACCTCACAATTAACAGTTCAACTTATGGAATTGACGGAAGCGTAGATCTGATTATGAGAATTGTGGCTAAGAACAGGATGACAGAAGCATAATAGAATAATGTAAATGTAAGTTGCAGTAACGGTTAAGGTTGCTGCAACTTTTTTAGTAAATAAATTGATTTTTAAAATGTTATGGGATATACTGATTTTAGTAAAGATAATTTTAGTAAAGATAACTTTACTAAAATTGATTTTATTAAAACAGGAGGTCGTAATATGTGTGATAAATTTATTGGAAGAAAAAATGAATTGAAAAGCTTAGAAACTGCATACAGCAAGAACTTCTTCCAGATGTGCATTGTATATGGTCGCCGAAGGATAGGAAAGACAACTCTTATCAATGAATTTATAAGAGGAAAAGAGCATATAGCTTTTACGGCAATAAAGGGTAGTGCAGAAAGAAATGTTGAGTTATTTGGGGAAGTTGTTGTTGACTATTTTATGCCGGGAATTAACGGAGTAAGATTCACAGATATAAAAGACATACTTAATTTTATTACCAACAATATTGGAGATAAAAAGCTTGTACTTGTTATTGATGAACTTCCTTATCTTGCGGAGGCAGATAAAGAATTTTTATCGCTTTTGCAGGTTGAGATTGATAAGAACTGGCTTAATAAAAACATTTTTCTTATTCTGTCTGGTTCATCTATCAGTTTTATGGAACAGGAAGTGCTTAGCAGTAAGAGTCCGATATACGGAAGGCGGACTATGCAGATAGATTTAAAACCGTTTAATTATCTTGAAACTGCATTGTTTGTACCTGATTATTCGTGTGAGGAAAAAGCAATCTGTTATGGAATCACTGGTGGAGTTGCCAAATATATCTCTATGTTTGATTCTGACAAAAGTCTTGATGATAATATTGCGGATTTGTATTTTAATCCATCGGGATTCATGTATGAAGAACCAAGAAACCTGTTAGTCCAGGAGTTCAGGAATGCACCTGTGTATGATGATGTTGTTTCAGCAATTGCCAATGGAGCTAATAAAGCCGTTGAGATAAAGGATAAAACTAATCTGGAAAGTGCGTCTGTCCACAATATTCTTCAACATTTGCTGGAAACACGTATTATTGAAAAGACATATGCAATCACGGAAGAGAATAATAAGAAGAAAGTCATGTATTCATTGTCAGATGGAATGTTTATGTTCTGGCATAAATTTATTCCAAGGGCAGTTGCAGCAATTGAGATTGATAATGGAAAACAGTATTATTTAAGTCAGGTAAAACCAAAGCTTCATGAGTATATGGGCGAAATATTTGAGAAAATGTGCAGACAGTATCTGTTAATGAACGCATTTTCTAATAAATTCAGTTGTACAGTTCTTCAGGCAGGTAAGTGGTTTGGTACTAATCCAGCTAAGAAAGAGCAGACAGATATTGATGTCGTTGGACTGGATACGACAGAAAATAAGGCAATTCTTGGTGAATGTAAATTCAGGAATACACCAATGGATAAGAAACAGGTTGAAGAACTTATGGACAGAGATGGTTTAATCGACAAGAGATATAAGGTTGCTGAATATCATCTGTATTCATTAAGTGGATTTACCGATTGGGTAAAGGATAATGCTGTGGCTTTAAATGTCAGATTAATTCCTATCGAAGATATGTATAATTAGCATAAAAAACTTGCACATGTTTACTATGACAGCTTGACAACTAAACATTTATTATATAAAATCTAATCAAATGCATTGACGAAGACAGTAGGTTGGAGTGAAAAGCATGAGCGAGCCGGGATGGTGAGAGCCGGTGCGAGTACTATCCATCTGAAGATCACTTCTGAGCATCTTCGCTGAAATCATTACGAGACTAAGCGGGGACGGTAATCCCATCGTCAGGTTAAAGCCAGGGACGCATATGATAGTATGTCGTAATCATTCAGATTTTAGGATAAGTATGTTACCCCTCTGTTGTATTACGGCAGAGGGGTTTTTCGTAAGCAATGAGTCATGCAAGCAGCCATCAAGCTTGCTTGTGTGGCTGCTTATATGACGAATGCCCGTAATGAACAACGAAGGACGAAGTCCGGGAGTTGTGAATTACCAAGACTCGGGAGTGACGAAGTCACGGAGAGGCTTGGCTTACGAAAAAATGATTATAGCCAGAAGGCAAGAAAGGAAGCTGCAATGATTTATCAGAAAGTTTCTGCGGATATGAAGTTCGTAGACAGAGAAAAAGAAGTTGAAAAGTTCTGGAAAGACAATGATATCTTCCAGAAGAGTATTGATAACAGAAAGGAAGGACCAACATACACATTCTATGACGGACCTCCAACTGCTAATGGTAAGCCACATATCGGACATGTGCTTACACGAGTAATTAAGGATATGATTCCAAGATACAGAACAATGAAAGGCTACATGGTTCCTCGTAAGGCTGGATGGGATACACATGGACTCCCGGTTGAGCTTGAAGTTGAGAAGATGTTAGGTCTTGATGGCAAGGAACAGATTGAAGAATATGGTATCGAGCCATTTATCAAGCATTGTAAGGAATCTGTATGGAAATACAAGGGTATGTGGGAGGATTTCTCATCTACTGTTGGTTTCTGGGCTGATATGGATAACCCATATGTAACATATGACAATAACTTTATCGAGTCTGAATGGTGGGCTTTAAAGCAGATCTGGGATAAGGGTCTTCTTTATAAGGGCTTCAAGATTGTTCCTTACTGTCCTCGTTGTGGTACACCTCTTTCTTCACATGAGGTTGCCCAGGGCTACAAGACTCTTAAAGAGCGTACAGCAGTTGTAAGATTCAAGATTGTTGGAGAGGATGCATATTTCCTTGCATGGACAACAACTCCTTGGACACTCTGCTCTAATATTGCTCTTTGTGTTAATCCAGATGAGACTTATGCGAGAGTTAAGGCAGCAGATGGATTCACATACATCATGGCAAAGGCACTTCTTGACAAGGTTCTTGGTGGAATCGAGAGAGAAGAAGGCACACCTGCTTATGAGATTATTGAAGAATACAAGGGTAAAGACCTTGAATATAAGGAATATGAGCCACTTTACCAGTGTGCAAAGGATGCCGCTGACAAGCAGCACAAGAAAGCATTTTTCGTATACTGCGATAATTATGTAACTATGGAAGATGGTACTGGTATCGTTCATATTGCACCTGCATTTGGTGAAGACGATGCAAGAGTTGGTAGAAAATATGACGCTCCATTTGTTCAGATGGTAGACGAGGCTGGTGTTATGAAGCCTGAGACTCCATTTGCAGGAATGCGTGCTAAGCCAACTAAGAAAGAGATGGAAGCAGGCGCTATCAACTGTGATGTTGAGGTTCTTAAGGAACTTGAGGGCAGAGGAATCCTCTTCTCAGCACCTAAGGTAGAGCATGAATATCCTCATTGCTGGAGATGTGATACACCACTTATCTACTATGCAAGAGAGTCATGGTTTATCAAGATGACAGACCCAGAAGTTAAGGCTAACTTAATTGCTAATAATAAGACAATCAACTGGATTCCAGAGACAATCGGTACAGGACGTTTCGGAGCATGGCTTGAAAATGTTCAGGACTGGGGAATTTCACGAAACAGATACTGGGGTACACCTCTTAATATCTGGCAGTGTGAGGACTGCGGTGAGATGATGTCTATCGGAAGTATCGAAGAACTCAAGGAAAAATCAGACAATTGTCCAGATAATATTGAGCTTCACAGACCATATGTTGATGCAGTTACATGTAAGTGTCCTAAGTGTCAGGGAACAATGAAGAGAGTTCCAGAAGTTATCGACTGCTGGTTCGATTCAGGTTCAATGCCATTTGCACAGCACCACTATCCATTTGAGAATAAAGAATTATTCGAGCAGCAGTTCCCAGCTAAGTTCATATCTGAAGCTGTTGACCAGACAAGAGGATGGTTCTACTCATTACTTGCTATCTCAACACTGCTCTTTAACAAAGCTCCATATGAGAATGTTATCGTTCTCGGACATGTTCAGGATGCAGATGGACAGAAGATGAGTAAATCAAAGGGTAACGCTGTTGACCCATTTGACGCATTACAGAAGCATGGTGCTGACGCAATCCGTTGGTACTTCTACGAGAATTCAGCTCCTTGGGTTCCTAACAGATTCAAGGATGAGTGGGTTTCAGAAGGTCAGAGAAAGTTCATGGGAACATTCTGGAACACATATGCATTCTTTGTACTGTATGCTAATATTGATAATTTTGATGCTACTAAGTATCAGCTTGAATATGACAAGCTTTCAGTTATGGACAAATGGTTATTATCAAAGCTTAATTCGTTGGTTAAATTCGTTGATACTAACCTTGAGAACTACAAGATTACAGAGACTGCAAGAGCGCTTGAGGACTTCACTGACGAGCTTTCTAACTGGTATGTAAGAAGAAGCCGTGAGAGATTCTGGGCTAAGGGAATGGAGCAGGATAAGATAAATGCTTACATGACTCTTTACACAACACTTGTAACTCTTGCTAAGATTTCTGCACCAATGGTTCCATTCATGACAGAAAGCATTTATAGAAATCTTGTATGCAGCATTGATAAAAATGCGCCTATTTCAATACATTTATGCGACTTCCCTAAGGTTAATGAGCAGTTCATTGACAAGAAGCTTGAGGAAACTATGGACGATGTATTAGACGCAGTTGTTATCGGACGTGCATGCCGTAATTCAACTAATATCAAGAACCGTCAGCCAATTGGCAAGATGTTCATTAAGGCAGACTGGAAGCTTGATGAGTTCTACACAGCTATTATCGCTGATGAGCTTAATGTTAAGGAAGTTGAATACACAGATGATGTCAGAGCATTTACATCTTACTCATTCAAGCCTCAGATGAAGACTCTCGGACCAAAATACGGAAAGCTTCTTAATGCAATCAGAACAGCTCTTACAGAGGTTGACGGTAACGCAACTATGGATAAGCTTAACGAGTCAGGAAGCTTCGAGTTAAATGTTGAAGGTCAGGCTATCGAGCTTTCTAAGGACGACGTTCTTATCGAGATGACTCAGAAGGAAGGATTTGTTGCAAGCAGCGACAAGGGTATCACAGTTGTTCTTGATACTAACCTTACTCCAGAGCTTATCGAGGAAGGTTTCGTAAGAGAGGTTATCTCTAAGGTTCAGACTATGCGTAAGGACGCTGGTTTCGAGGTTATGGATAAGATTAATCTCTATGTATCAGGCAACGACAAGATAGCTGATATTGTTAATAAGAATGCCGCTCAGGTTAAGACTGTAGTTCTTGCACAGGATATTATCACTGGAAAGACTGCAGGATTCGAGAAAGAGTGGGATATCAACGGTGAGAAGGTTACACTTGCTGTTGAGAAGCTTGCTTAATGCAGGTAATTGAATAAAAGTTTTATGAAGCTGTGTGCTGGTCTTTTGGGGCTGGTACACAGCTTTTTTGTGATATGGGAATAATTGACATATATTAATGTATATGCTACTATTTAATTAAGAAAAAGGTCGGAATTGTTGTAATATAGAGGTATAAATGAATGGTTAATGAAGATAAGAAAGGAGATTTTGTTATGAATATTTTAAAGAAAGTGATAAAGATAATAGGAGTTATGTCCGTGGTTTTTGTGACATATATATTATTGCAAAGACCCGATATAGCGTCTGCAGCAGAACAGGATGTTTCAGGTACACAAGAAATATGGTTTGATAGCAAGCATTCAATTACCGTTGATTATGTGATTCGTGTTACATATGGATTAGATGAAGGTTATTCAGGGTGGATTATTGCAATGGATCCAGTGGATGAGTATGGTATTGGAAGCAATACTGTGAATATAGAAAAATTTGAATATGCAGGTGATGCTGCATATGGTTCATCGGGATATTTGAAATATTATATTTATGCACATGAGAGAAGTAATGGTTATACTGGTTATATTTATTTTAAGGTAACATGTGATGAATGGGGGGATTTGAGTTCCGAAGTTTGGTTTGAAAGCAATTGTTAATGAAGATAAGTTATCATTAATAATACCTCTTGGAAGTAATAATTCACATTGATATTATTGTATAGAAAAGGATAGGCTTTTAATAGCACAGATATATTGATATATTTGATGAAAGGGGTGCTTTTTTATGACAACATTCACTCAGATTGGCGCAGTGGGAACAACTGATAATTTGGAGATCGCACCACACTGGTTAGGCGTGTTAATACTAACTGTATTTGCAGTAGTTGTGATTGCTATATTTATATTTATGGCAAAAGATTTTATCATGCAGGTGTTGTCTAAAAGAATCACAACGACAGCAACTCTTGCATCTAAATTTCAGGAGGAATATGTTAATAAGCGGATGTATGCTGGAACTGGAGCTATCCAGGAAGGACTTGCAGAGAAAGGAATTGCTTATTATTTTACCATGAATCTTGATACTGGAAAAATAGTTACTTTTCCAGTATCTAAGGATATGTATGATGTCTATGCGGAAGGAACGAAGGGAATACTTACATATAAGTATAAAACATTGATGTCCTTTGAGGCAGAAACAGAAGGAACCAAGGTCAGAAAAGATATAAGCGATTTAGAGGGATATTTTGTATCGATGCAAGATAAGTTATAAAATTGCGAACTATAAACATGTGCTGCTTGAGAATCCTAAATGAGTTTTCTTAAGCAGCATTATTTATTAAGATAAAGGGGGAGATTCTATTGAAGAAGGCAGTATTAGCAATATTGATTGCAGGAATGGCTGTATTAACAGCATGTAGTAATAATAATACGGTTAAGAAAGATGACAATGTTTATAAATATTCTGATTATGAATATAAAGATGAGGCTCAATTTTATATGAAGAAAAATGCTGCGGCTGCGGAAAAAGGATATTATTATCTTTCAAATTCTCCAGTTAGCGGTGAGAATTATAAATTTATGTATTACTATGATATGATTAATAACAATAGCGTAGCGTTATGTTCAAAAGTAGATTGTGCGCATGATGATGCAGAGTGCGAGGCATATTTGTCAGATTATGAACGCTTAGGAAGCGCAGTATGGTATTATGATGGAAGAATATACATGATAGAAAAGACAAAGGAGAAGGATATCCTTGTGTCTTATGATAAAACATTAAGAGATAAGAAAACGGAAAAGACATTATCAATAGATGGAATGTCCATATCATCAGCATGGGGTGAAATTAAATATGCGGATGTTGTCAATGGATATATGTATTATCTTCTATATAGTGACTCAGGGATGCTTATGTGTAAGGCGAATCTTGATAATTCATCTGAACCAGAAATAGTAAAGAAATATAATGCACCGTTTAGTGGTGGAACTGATTTTATAGTTACTGACTTGGCATCACTTAATGCAATAGATAATAAAATTTACATTAATCGCAGAATGAGCATATCATTAGAGGCAGAAGAATATATTGTGGAATGTCTTGATACAGATACGGGAAATATTGATTGCTTTATTGATATAACTAGTGATGACGAATTATCTGAGAAAGCAGAATCTAAATATTGGGTTACATCAGAATTATTTTATGACAAAGATGACAACATGTATTTTGCAGGAGTAGATTCAAGTGCATGGTGTCTTTATAGAATGAATCTTAAAACACAGGAAATAAGTGAAGTATTTAAACTGGATAATAAATCAAACAGAAATTATACAAAACTTGCAGGATATGATGGACAGTATTTTTATGTATTTGATAAACCAGACCTTTCTAAAGGGAAAAAGAATATTACAACTGATGATAAAAATATTGTTTATATAGTGGATACAAATGGCGAGATAAAAGATACTTTAGAATTTAATAAGGATAGTACTAAGATGATTGCTGATGTAGATATATTGGGAGGAGACAGAAGATATTTGTTAGTGACAACAACAGACACAGATATTCAACAGTTCAAAGCATCATCTGGCTTAATGGACAAATATGAGAAGATGGTAAAAGAACTTGGAAATAAACCTAAAATAATTAAAGTATGTTTAAGTGCAGTGTTGGACAAAGCTGACATTGGAACAGGAAACAAGGAGTGGATACAGATTACTCCGGAATAGGAGCAGAATGGAATTATTGAGAGTTTTACGGAAAAGTGTTGTATTTATTGCTATTTTTCTTGGAATAATAATCTGGTTGAGCATTTTTAAGATTAATAATACGAATGATAAAAAAATATATGCTTATTATAGTCAGTTGATGTATGAATATGCTAATCAAACGGAAATGATTGGATCATTAACATACAGCAGGTATGCACACGATAAGGGAAATGACTACGAAGCTGATAAGGAATATATTGAAGAAGCAATAAAACTTTTGCAGGGAAAATATCAATATGTTTATTCTTCCGATATGTCAAGGGCAGAGAATAATTACAAGAAAATTATTAACAGTACATTATTTGCGGAGGAGCAAAGTTACTATGTACTTAATGCGGAAAAGTATATGGCAGATTTGGAAAGCAGAGGGGAAATCAATTTTTCTATCACTAACACTACTGCTATAGAAAAACTGGTATCAGACAAACAACTTCCGGTTATTTTTCTGGTGATGATGATATTTGTGCTTATAACTTTTATGGAAGAGTTTGAAAATAATATGTTTCTTCAGATTAGAGGCAGTAAAAATTCCAGAAAAGTATTACCGGTAAAAAGATGTTTGATTATATTGCTTATATCAATAGTGCTTTCGTTTGTTTTTAATGGCGTCATTCTGGCAATATATAAGAATATTTATGGCTGTAATATGGGAAGTCTGATACAGAATTCTTATATGTTTAATATGTTCCAATTAAAGACAAATGTGGCTGCATTTTTTATTATATATTGTATAACATTTGCGATAGCTATGTGTGTGTTGTCATGGCTGGTATATTTTGTTTTCCTTATTACTGGTAATTACAAATTATCAATAGCAGGAACTGGGTTGTTTTTAGTTTTTGAATATATAATTAATATTAATATATCATCTAAGAGTGCATTTGCATTTTTAAAATACATAAATATTTCAAATGTATTGTTTCCGGGGCAGTCATATTACATATATGAAAACTGGGGAACGGATAATTTTATTACAGATATTCAGAGTACGACTTGGCTTTTGACAATATTACTGGCAATAACAGGATTCATAGGAGTATATATTACATATTCTCATAAATATGCACAGGGCAGGAAGAGTGCCATAACAAAAATAATAGAAAAATGCTCTCAGTTTATCCAGATGTTATTGGGAAAAGTACCTTTATTTGTATCTGAATTATATAAGACCCTTATATTACAAAAGGGAATAATACTTCTTGCTGCTGCTGTTTATTTATTGATATCATGCAGAATGTACAGAGGTGTTGATTATAGTAATACGGATTTTTCAATGAATAATTTTTATTCTATGTTTAGTGGAAATACCGGAGATAAAGAGTGTGAAGCATATATTGAGGAATGTCGTAATGCTGTCGAAGAATTAGGCAAAAAAGCAGAGACAGATGCTAATTATAAATATAAATTTCGTGAAGCAAGTCAGACTCTTGAAAATATGGAGAATTGTCTGAATTATGTAAGAAAAGTTAATGAGGAAAAAGGGATAGAAGCGAGAATTGTAAATCCCGCTGCTTATGAGGATATATTTGGCTCAAGGAAATATCAGAACACGGAAAGTCAGAATCTTGTATGCGTAATATTTCTTATTCTCATAATATCAGGCGAATATGCATATGAAAAAAGATGTCATATGATAGCTTTTCTTAACACTTCAAAAGAGAGAAGCAGGGTAAAGGCTGTTAAATTATTAAAAATACTTATGATATCATTTTTTATATGGGGACTTTCTGCATTTATTGATATTTTTAATATATGTCAGTTGTACAAACTAGAACAGTTGTCAGCACCAATTCAGAGCCTGCAGATTTTTTATGACCTTCCTTTTAATATCAGCATAGCTTGGTATATGGTAATTGGTCAGGCGTTCAGACTTGTTTTATTATTAATAATATCAATTGGGATATATGGAATTACAAAGATTTTAGATTATAAAGGCTGTCTTGTAATTACATTTATGGTGCTTGTTATGCCATATATGTTATTTAAATTAGGTATTAATTCTATGAGATATTTTTCTGTTGAGATTCTGATGGATTTTGAAAGAATTATAGGAAAATATTGAAAATATGGCTTGAGAACAATTGAATAATAAAGTTTGCATTTGTAAATATTATTATGTATAATTAAAACATCTATTGTGGGGCGGATTTTAGTTTTTACAGGGTATATCGGCGTATTGGGGAGCCGTCCATATTCAGAAGGGAGTTTTAAGTACATGGCGACAAGTTTAACACAGAATTTCAGTAAGGAAGAATTCAAGAAGAATGTAATAAGTAATTGTAAGTCTCTTTACAGAAAGAATATAGAAGAGGCTAATCAGCAGGAGGTTTTCCAGGCAGTTTCGTATGCTGTTAAGGATATTATCATTGATAAATGGATTGCTACTCATAAGCAGTATGAGAAGGACGATCCTAAGATGGTTTATTATATGTCTATGGAGTTCCTTATGGGACGTGCACTTGGTAACAATATGATTAATCTCTGTGCTTATGATGAGATTAAGGAAGCTCTTGACGAGCTTGGTCTTGATATTAATGTTATCGAGGATCAGGAGCCAGACGCAGCATTAGGTAATGGTGGTCTTGGCCGTCTTGCAGCATGTTTCATGGATTCTTTAGCAACTCTTGAATATCCTGCATATGGATGTGGTATCCGTTATAAATACGGTATGTTCAAGCAGGAGATTAAGGACGGATATCAGGTAGAGGTTCCTGATAACTGGTTAAAGGATGGCAACCCATTTGAAATTAAGAGATCTGAATACAGATATGAAGTTAAATTCGGTGGATATGTTCGTTCTTACAGAGATGAAAAGACTGGAAGAGATATGTTTGTTCAGGAAGATTACCGTTCTGTAATCGCTGTTCCATATGATATTCCGGTTCTTGGATATGGCAATAACACTGTTAACTCTCTTAGAATCTGGGACGCAGAGCCTGTTAATACATTTAACCTTAACTCTTTCGATAAGGGTGATTACCAGAAGGCTATTGAGGAGGAGAACCTTGCAAAGAATATCGTTGAGGTACTTTATCCTAATGATAACCATTATGCCGGTAAGGAATTAAGACTTAAGCAGCAGTATTTCTTCGTATCAGCAAGTGTACAGAGAGCTGTTGACAGATATAAGTCAATGAATAATGGGGATGTTAAGAACATTTATAAGAAGGTTACTTTCCAGCTTAATGATACACATCCAACTGTTGCAGTTGCAGAGCTTATGCGTATCCTTATGGATGAGAACGGACTTGAATGGGATGAGGCATGGGATATCACAACTAAGACTGTTGCTTATACTAACCATACAATTATGGCTGAGGCACTTGAGAAGTGGCCTATTGAGTTGTTCTCAAGACTTCTTCCAAGAATTTACCAGATTGTAGAAGAGATTAACCGTCGTTTCGTAGAAGAGATTAAGGCTAAATATCCTGGAAATCAGGAGAAGGTTCGTAAGATGGCTATTATCTATGACGGACAGGTTAAGATGGCTAATCTTGCAATTGTTGCCGGATATTCTGTTAATGGTGTTGCAAAGCTCCACACAGAAATCTTAAAGAAGCAGGAGTTAAGAGATTTCTATGAAATGATGCCAGAGAAGTTTAATAATAAGACTAACGGTATTACTCAGAGAAGATTCTTAAAGCATGCTAACCCACTTCTTTCTGACTGGATTACAGATAAGATTGGTGATGGATGGGTTACAGATTTAAGCCAGCTTGAAAAGCTTATGCTCTATGTTGATGATCCTAAGGCTCATCAGGATTTCATGCAGATTAAGTATAAGAACAAGGTTCGTCTTGCCAAGTATATCAAGGAAAATAACGGAATTGATGTTGATCCTAATTCTATCTTTGATGTACAGGTTAAGAGACTTCATGAATATAAGAGACAGTTACTTAATATCTTACATGTTATGTATTTGTACAATCAGATTAAGAGAAATCCTGATTATGATATGGTTCCAAGGACATTTATCTTTGGTGCCAAGGCAGCAGCAGGATACAAGATTGCTAAGCAGACAATCAAGCTTATCAATAATGTAGCTAACGTTATTAATAACGATGCTTCTATCAAGGGCAAGATTAAGGTTGTATTCATTGAGAACTACAGAGTATCTAATGGTGAGATTATATTTGCGGCAGCAGATGTAAGTGAGCAGATATCTACAGCTTCTAAGGAGGCTTCAGGTACAGGTAACATGAAGTTCATGCTTAATGGTGCAATTACTCTTGGTACTATGGATGGAGCAAATGTTGAGATTGTTAATGAAGTTGGTGCTGAAAATGCACAGATATTTGGTCTCAGCTCTGATGAAGTTATACGTTTCGAGAATGAGGGCGGATATGATCCTATGGAAATCTTTAACAATGATCAGGAAATAAGAGATGTTCTTATGGAACTTATCAATGGAAAGTATTCTCCAGAGGATACAGAGATGTTCAGAGATATCTACAATTCTCTTCTTAACAATGATGGAGGCAGAAGAGCAGATACTTACTTCATTCTTAAGGACTTCCGTTCATATGCAGAGGCTCAGAGAAAGATTGATGAAAGATACAGAGATACGAACGGCTGGGCTAAGACTGTTATGACTAATACAGCCAAGGCAGGTAAGTTCTCATCAGACAGAACTATTGAAGAGTATGCTACAGAAATCTGGAAGCTTACTAAGACTCCTGTTGAGATGTAATATCGAATTTGTCAGAAGATTATTGAATATTTCCCCGCACTTTGTGTGCGGGGATTTTTACATTTAAAAACAGTATAAACTTTACGAATCTGGAAACTATATTAACATCAAAGCTTTGCGAAATGATAGGAGGATGTTAGTATGGCGAATGTAAGAACGCGAGGAACCGACAAGGTTAAGGTTGTGTCAGCGGTTATTACGCTGGTAGTTATTGTTGCGCTTGTGTTTGGGATATTTTCAGTAGCACAGAATGTTAAGAAATCTAAGAATAACAATCTTGTGAATCTGAATGAAACTGAAGGAAATGTGGCTATCAAGACAGATGATGACCCGGATATTCCAGTGGAAGAACCAACTGTTGGTGATGACGATATAATCAATGCCAATGCGAGAGCAAGTATGTCAGATGATGGTGATGGAACTGAGAATCAGGTTACAGAGCAGACAAAGGAGCAGCAGACTGAGGAACAGACGGTCAAGCCTATGACAGAAGCTGAGGTTATGGCAAATGCTATAAGTAAGTATACATTTGACCAGGGAGAGCTTATATACTGGCCTGTCAGTGGTACAGTTACTCTTGGCTACAACATGGAGTCAACAGTGTATTTTAAGACTCTTGGAATGTACAAATGCAGTCCTGGTATGGTAGTTGCTTCTGATGTCGGAACTAAGGTATGTGCAGCAGTTTCTGGTGTAGTTATTGATGTTGCCGAGAATACTGAAACAGGACTTACTGTAAGAGTTGCAGCCGGTAATGGATACGAGATGACAACTGGTATGCTTTCAGATGTGAATGTCAAGATAGGAGATACAGTTACAGCCGGTCAGCTTCTTGGTACTGTGGCCGAGCCAACAGCATACTATAAAGAAGAGGGTCCGGGAATATATTTTGCAATGACAAAAGATGGTATTCCTGTGAATCCTATGGATTACCTTGGAGAGTAATTATTGGCTATACTGTAAAATTGGCACCTGTTTATGATTTTACAAGCAATGTGTGCGGAGAAACAGCCGGCAGTCTCCATTATATAAGTGGGATAACGCCTGAAAGGGCAAAGCAGGTGCTTAATATAGATAAAGGCGGCGGGAATCCGCCGCTTACATATTTTATAGAGTGTATTGTGATGAAATTACATAATTGCAACGAAGTTATACATTAATATGAAGTGGCAGAGGCTTCCTGCCATAACAAATACATGAAAGATTTCATGTGTTCCGAAGTTAGGGTGCTTTGCGTTAAATGCAGGCATCTTAATTGCATATATTACGCCGCCAATAGTGTAGAAGATTCCGCCGGCGAGAAGCCAGAAGAAAGCGGCTCCAGCAAGTGCTGAATATATCTGAGGAAGAGCCATAACACATGTCCAGCCCATTACAATGTAGAGAACTGAAGATATCCACTTAGGACAAGTTACCCAAAGAAGCTTGAATGCGATAGCAAGAATGGCGATTCCCCACACAATGCCAAACATAACATAACCATATATATTATGAAGAACAATGAGGCAGACAGGAGTGTATGAGCCTGCGATAAGAACAGGAATCATGCAATGATCAAGTCTTTTCAGCACTATATTGACATTACTTGATATGTCAAATGTGTGATAAGTTGTGCTTGCTGCATACAGAAGAATCATGCTTACCATAAATACAGTCATTGAAACAACAGATACGGTTGTTCCATAAGAGGCTGCTTTAAGAATAAGTGGGAATAATCCTGCAATTGCACAGAGCATGCCGATAAAATGTGTTATCGAACTGCCAGGGTCTTTAATAATCATCTGTGCCTTTATCTTAGTGTGTATATTATCATTCTGTAAATGAAGTGCTGGTGCAAAAGTTGTCATAATAAATCCCTCCTTCTATAATGACATGTAGTATTAAAAACTACATCTTGTTGACATGATAATATAACAAATGGTTTGATAATGCAAGCATTTTATATAAAATTAATAATTATTGACATACCATATAAGTAGGAATTAAAATTTAGATACAAAAAGCAAAGAAAGGACAAACTATGTTAAATCAGTTTTCAAGAACAGAGCTTCTGTTTGGAAAAGAAGCTATGGATATATTAGAAAATTCCCGTGTCGCAGTATTTGGTGTAGGCGGCGTTGGTGGATATACAGTGGAGGCACTTGTAAGAAGCGGAGTAGGTGCGATTGATGTGATAGATGATGATAAGGTGTGTCTTACCAATCTTAACAGGCAGATTATTGCAACAAGAAAAACAATAGGACAGTATAAGACAGATGTGTGCAAAGAAAGAATTCATGATATTAATCCGAATTGTGAGGTTACTGTACACAAATGTTTTTTCCTTCCGGAGACTAAAGATCAGTTTGATTTTTCAAAATATGATTATGTAGTTGACGCAGTTGATACTGTAACGGCTAAGATTGCACTTGTAATGGCGTGTCAGGAAGCAGGAACCCCGATTATAAGCAGTATGGGTGCTGGTAATAAGCTTAATCCGGCGGAATTTGAGGTTGCTGATATATATAAGACATCGGTATGCCCTCTTGCCAAAGTTATGAGAAGAGAATTAAAGAAGAGGAATGTTAAGCACCTTAAGGTCGTATACTCTAAGGAAAAGCCCGTTCGTCCTATTGAGGATATGGGAATCAGCTGTCGTACTAACTGTATATGTCCTCCGGGAGCAGCCCACAAATGTACAGAAAGACGCGATATTCCGGGTTCAACCGCATTTGTACCATCTGTTGTAGGACTTATAATTGCCAGTGAAGTTATTAAAGATATTACACATGATGCAATGGTTAAAACTCGTCATGAAAATGGTGTTGACATTGAAGGCTGATAGTGGTATTTTATATTCAACAACACATTTACACATCAAGTTAGTAGGTTAATAGGAACGCAAAAGCATATTTGCAAATGCATTCAATACAAGGAGGCTAAAATCCTCTCCTCGTCAAAGGACTCGGATTTTGCTTCGCAAAACAAGGAGGATTAGTATGAGTAAAGTAATTAACAGTGCATTGGAACTTATTGGAAACACACCTCTTCTTAACGCAAGCCGTTACGCTAAGAATGCAGGAATTGAAGGAGTTACACTTCTTACAAAGCTTGAGTATCTTAACCCAGCCGGTTCAGTTAAGGACAGGGTTGCCCTTGCTATGATTGAGGACGCTGAGAAGAAGGGTGAGCTTAAGCCAGGAGCAATGATTATAGAGCCTACATCAGGTAATACAGGTATTGGCCTTGCTGCAGTTGCAGTTGCTAAGGGATACAGAGCAGTTCTTACTCTTCCAGATACAATGTCAGTTGAGAGAAGAAATCTTCTTAAGGCTTATGGTGCAGAGATTGTTCTTACAGAAGGCGCGAAGGGTATGAAGGGTGCTATCGCTAGGGCTGAGGAATTAAAGGAGCAGAATCCTGGTTCAGTAATCTTAGGCCAGTTCGTAAATCCAGCTAACCCAGCAGTTCATAAGGCTACAACAGGTCCTGAAATCTGGGAGCAGACAGAAGGAAAGGTTGATATATTTGTTGCAGGTGTGGGTACAGGCGGAACTGTTACAGGTGTTGGTGAATACCTTAAGTCACAGAACCCGGATGTAAAGATTGTTGCTGTAGAGCCAGCTACAAGCCCGGTTCTTTCAAAGGGAGAGGCAGGACCACATAAGATTCAGGGTATTGGTGCAGGATTTGTTCCAGATACACTTAATACTAAGATATATGATGAAGTTATTGCAATCGAGAATGAAGATGCATTCGTAGAGGGTAGAAGCTTTGCAAAGAGCGAGGGTATACTTGTTGGTATCTCTTCAGGTGCAGCACTTAAGGCAGCACAGATACTTGCAGCCCGCCCAGAGAATGCAGGAAAGACAATTGTTGCACTTCTTCCAGATTCAGGTGACAGATATCTTTCAACAGCACTTTTTAATGAACAGTAATATATATTAGAAAAAGGCAGGGACTTGAAATTTAAGTCTCTGCTATTTTTATACCCTTTAGGGTGTAATATACAATTTTGTTGATGAAATATACCCTATCGGGTGCTTTTTGCTTAAAAAATATTGACATTATACCCGAAAAGGTGTAATAAAATGTATATACAGACAAGAAGAGGGAATAATAATGAACAAAATTGCTGAGTTTATAAAACAAAATAGAAAAGCAAATGGTCTTACTCAGGAAGAATTTGCGATTCGTTCAGGATTGGGATTAAGATTTGTCCGGGAATTGGAGCAGGGAAAAGAAACAGTAAGAATGGATAAAGTTAATGTTGCATTATCAATGTTTGGAATGGAAGCAGTACCAGGAAGAAAGGAAAAATAATGGAGATTTTAAGGACTGCCTATGTGTATGTTAGAAATGTATATGCAGGGGAATTATGTGAAACAGATGATGGATATTTGTTTAGTTATGACAGTGATTATATTGAATCTTATGGTGCTAGTGCGGTATCGCTTACAATGCCGCTTTACAAACAGACATATACTTCGAAAACATTATTTCCTTTTTTTGATGGACTTATTCCAGAGGGGTGGATGCTTCAGGTTGTGAGTAGAAATTGGAAAATAAATATACAGGATAGATTTGGTCTGCTTATTGTTTCTTGTAAGGATTGTATAGGAAATGTCAGCATAAAAGAGGTGAAGGAATGAATTGTTTATGTTGCGGAAAAACATTAAATAATGGCGGAATAGACGGCTGGCATAAAAAATGTATTAAAAAATTTTTTGGAACAAATGAGATTCCGGAAATCGATATAAATAAAAGTATAATAGAAAAAATAGCTTTAGAAGCTACAACAAAAGGATATACAGTTACTGGCGTTCAGAAAAAATTATCGTTACATTTGTTCTCTGAAAAGACGAAAGCAAGACTTACGATGGTTAATTATCCAACGGGATTCATTCTGAAACCACAGGTTGATGAATTTGAGGCGTTACCTGAGGCAGAGCAGCTTGTTATGTGTATGGCAGATATTGTGGGGATAGTAACTGTGCCACATGCGTTAATTCAGAACAATGGTAGTTATGCGTATATTACAAAAAGAATTGACCGTAAGATAAGTAAAGATAATGTTCAATTGATAGCTATGGAAGATTTTTGTCAGTTGGATTTAAGACTTACGCAGGATAAATATAAAGGCTCATATGAGAGATGTGCTAAAATAGTAGACAAGTATTCAAGCAGACAAGGTCTGGATATGACGGAGTTATATCTTAGAATAGTTTTTTCATATGTAGTTGGTAATTCTGATATGCATTTGAAGAATTTTTCTCTTATAGAGACCGAAGAAGGAAGTGGAGAATATATTCTTTCTCCAGCATATGACCTGCTTCCGGTTAATCTGATAATGCCGGAAGATAAAGAACAATTTGCACTTACAATGAATGGAAAAAAGCAGAACATAAGAAGAAAAGATTTTCTGATATATGCTGAGAAATGTGGAATTTCCAAAGTATCGGCTGAAAAAATGATTGAAAGTATTGTTAAGAAGAAAGACAAATTTATTAATATGTGTATGGAGTCATTGTTGCCGGAACATTTAAAGAATGAATTTGTAGAGTTGTTGGAAAAAAGAATAAGTGTGTTAGAAAAATAAAAGTCAGGGACTTAATGAAACTTAAGTCCCTGACTATTTCATTAGTAACTGTTCAGAGCCAACCTCCAAAATGCTTCGCATTTCGTCGGTGTGGCGTATCCGCTAAATAAAATTTCAAAACCAACTGTGAAAATACAAGCATTTCACAGTTGATTTATGAAATTTTGCTTGGCTCTGAACAGTTAACACATTAGATATTAAGTAAATCACTATATACTTTCAAAGCACCATCTGTATCATGAGCAAGTACCTTCTTGGCAAGTACTTTACCAAGCTGGACACCTTCCTGGTCAAAGCTGTTGATATTCCATACGAAGCCCTGGAACATAATCTTGTTCTCGAAGTGGGCAAGTAAAGCACCAAGTGTCTTAGGAGTAAGCTTGTCTCCGATAATAATGCTTGAAGGTCTTCCGCCCTTGAAGTTCTTGTTAAGGTTCTCATCTGACTTTCCGCATGCAAATGCGACAATCTGAGCAGCAACATTTGCACAAAGCTTCTGCTGGCTTGTGCTGTCCTGAATTGTAACATCTGTTTCTAACTGGTTGTTCTTAAATCCGATGAACTGTAATGGCACAATGTCAGTTCCCTGATGAAGAAGCTGATAGAATGAATGCTGTCCGTTAGTTCCTGGTTCACCAAAGATAACTGGTCCTGTAGGATAAGTAACTGGCTCACCAAATCTGTTTACTGACTTACCGTTAGATTCCATATCAAGCTGCTGAAGATGAGCAGGGAAACGGCTTAAAGCCTGTGAATATGGAAGAACGGCTGTACAAGGATAGCCTAATACATTTCTTTCGTATACACCAATAAGGGCATCTAACATCTCAGGGTTCTTGCGCATATCAGGATTAGCTGATAACTTGTCCTCATCTGCAGCACCATCAAGGAATTCTGCAAATACTTCAGGTCCGAAAGCAAGTGATAATACTGCACCGCCAACTGATGAAGTAGAAGAGAAACGACCTCCGATATAATCATCCATGAAAAATGCGTCTAAATAATCATCACTCTTGGCAAGAGGTGAAGTCTCGCTTGTTACAGCAATCATGTGCTTAGAAGGGTCAAGTCCTGCCTTCTTTAATGCGCCCTTAACAAATGATTCGTTAGTAAGAGTCTCAAGTGTTGTACCTGACTTGGAAACAAGTACGAATATAGAATGTGCAACATCAGTAGAAGCAAGCACTGCGGCAGCATCATCAGGATCAACATTGCTTATGAACTTAGCTTCCATCTTAAATGCATTGTTCTTCTTAGCCCAGTTCTCAAGTGCTATGTACATTGCACGAGGACCGAGGTCGCTTCCGCCGATACCAATTTGGACAACAGTTGTAAACTTCTCGCCGGCTGCATTAGTAATCTCACCGTTATGTACCTTGTTAGCAAATTCTGCAATTCTTTCCTGCTGTGTCTTGTAAAATGTTCTCTTATCAACGCCATCAGCTTCAACAGCGTCACCTAACTGACCTCTTGTCATATGATGGAGAACAAGTCTCTTCTCACCGGTGTTAACAACTTCTCCGTTATATAAAGCCTTGAACTTGTCTGCAAGCTGAGCCTCATCAGCGAGTTTTTCAAGTGCAGCAAGCACATTTTCATCAACCTGCTTAGATGCATAGTTATATGAAAGTCCGGCAGCCATAGGTACGCTATAGTTCTTAACGCGTTCTGCACCATTATCACCAGACATAACTTCTGTAAGACAGGCTGGCTTAACATCTGCTAACTCCTTGTAAGATGAAAGTGTGTCTAAATTGTTCCATGAAACCATAATCCATATCTCCTTCTCTACAAATATTTAATTACACAATAAATCATAACAAAATTATACTATTTAAGGTTGTCGAATTCAAGGAAAAGGAGAAATTAAAAAGAGGAATAAGCCCAAAAACTTATTCCTCTAAAAATCCTTATATTATGTGATTCAATTGGACTAACAATTAACCAAAGTATCTCTTAAGAAGTCCCTCGAATGCCTTACCATGTCTAGCCTCATCACGAGCCATCTCATGAACTGTATCATGGATTGCGTCAAGGTTAGCAGCCTTAGCTCTCTTAGCAAGGTCAGTCTTACCTGCTGTTGCGCCGTTCTCAGCTTCAACTCTCATCTCAAGATTCTTCTTAGTGCTGTCTGTTACAACTTCGCCGAGAAGTTCAGCGAACTTAGCAGCATGTTCAGCTTCTTCCCAGGCAGCCTTCTCATAGTAAAGACCGATTTCTGGATAACCCTCTCTGTGAGCAACTCTTGCCATAGCAAGGTACATACCAACTTCTGAACATTCACCTTCAAAGTTAGCTCTTAAATCAGCAACGATATCCTCGCTTACGCCCTTAGCTACGCCAACAACGTGCTCAGCAGCCCATTCTCTTTCTCCTGTCTGTGCAGCAAACTTGCTTGCTGGTGCCTTACATACTGGACAGACGAAATCTGCTGGAAGAGATTCTCCCTCATAAACATAACCACATACTGTACATACATACTTCATAATAATAATCTCCTTTCGTTTATAAACATAACAGGCATGAGCCTGAACTTTACTTATCGGAACTTCTGAAAATGTTTCATCAGTTCGTAACTAGAATATAACAGAAATAAATCAGCTTGTCAATAAAAATAGGAATGATTACTATTTTTATTTTGTGGACTTGTAAAAATGTTAATTATCCGAAGCACATTTTTCACACAATCCATAGAAGCAGACTGAACCAGCCTCGATTTTGCCCGGAAAATGTGATGAAACATTAGCTCCGAGGTTTTCAAGGATTTCATTGTCAGATGGATTGGTGATATCAATTAAACATTTGCATCTTCTGCACTGAAAATGCAGATGCGGCTTCGTATTGGCATCGTAATGAACGAAACCGTCCTCACATGGAACAGTAACGGCTTCGCCATGCTCCACAAGAAAGGAAAGGTTTCTATAAACTGTTCCAAGACTTATGCTTGGAAAATCATTTTTGACAAATGTGTATACAACATCGGCAGTTGGGTGGTCTTTGCGTGACATAAGAAATGTTTTGATAGCGTCACGCTGACGGCTATGTTTAACAGCGCCCATAAAATCACCTCCGGATTATTATTTACTATTATCTTTAATTAAATTCATAATTTTGTCAATAGAATCCTGCTGCTCACTTTTTTCCATATTAATGATGTACTGGTGTCTCTCAGCGTAAAGCTTGCGGACTGCGGCAAGTAAAGTATCCTTATTCATATCCTCCTCCGTAAGAACCATAGAATAACCATGCTCCTTGAAAGAATTGGCATTAAGAATCTGGTCGCCGCGACTTGCATTAGCAGAAAGCGGAATCAGAAGATTAGGCTTCTTGAGGGCAAGCAGTTCGCATATGGCATTGGCACCTGCACGCGAGATAACGATAGAACTGATTGCGAAAAGGTCGCGCATCTGCTCGCTTATGTACTCGAACTGGACATATCCGGGAGTTCCATTGAGAGATTCGTCCATCTTGCCTTTTCCACACAGGTGAACAACCTGAAAATCCTTAAGAAGCTCAGGTAAAATGCTTCTTACAGCCTCATTAACATGGACAGCACCAGTGCTTCCGCCAACGACGAGAATAATCGGTTTGTCAGTTGTGAAGTTGCAAAGGTCAAGTCCGGCAGCTTTGTTGCCAAGCAAAAGCTCCTGTCTGATAGGAGAACCTGTAAGAACTGCTTTTCCTTCAGGAAGATACTTGAGAGTTTCTGGGAAATTGCAGCATATTTTAGTTGCTTTTCTCATAGCAATCTTGTTGGCAAGTCCTGGTGTCATATCGGATTCGTGGATAATCACTGGAATATGACGGCTTCCGGCGGCAAGAACAACAGGTACAGACACGAAGCCTCCCTTAGAAAATACGATATCAGGTTTGATTTTTTTCATAAGTCTCTTAGCCTGAAAAAGTCCATGAAGCACACGGAATGGATCAGACAGATTCTTAAGACTTCTGTATCTTCTTAATTTGCCGGATGAAATACCATAATAAGGAATTCCAAGATCTTCAATAAGAGTTTTCTCAATACCGGTATATGAGCCGATATAGAAAACCTCGTAGCCGGCTTCCTTAAGGCTTGGAAGCAGGGCAATATTAGGTGTTACATGTCCGGCAGTACCACCACCGGTAAGTACTATTTTTTTCATAGGTCATTCTCCTGAAAATATAATAAAATGTCCGATTTGTTCAAATGTATCATTACATTTTATGAGCAAATCTTTCTTTAAAGCTGCAATGCATACAGAGCGGTTCGACCGCAGTCTTTTTCTTGAATCCCTTCATAAATGCAACGCTTCGTGGGCGTGAAAGGATTTCCTCAAGTGTTGAATCAAGAATATTGCCAAGAGCCATCACTCCATTACCGTCAAGACAGCATGGAACGACAGTTCCGTCACACAGAATAGCCATATGCTGGCGGAGTCCCTGACAGAATCCGCGCTCATTGCAATAAGTGCTGTTCACATCAGGCCATTCAAACGGCGACTGAACATTAACATAAAGATGTCTCTTGATTGTGCAGTTCTTCTCACCAAACAGAAAAGGCTCTTTCTTAGTATTCCAGAGCCTTAGTGAAATCTCAGTGTCAGTCTTATTAAGAAGCGTCTCGCAGGATTCAAAAAGATTATGAATATAAGAATCCATGTCAATGCAGTCGTTATCATCAGCACTGTGAAGAGACACATTAATCTGGTGTACAGGATACTCCAGTAAAACAGGAAGCTTCTCTTTAATAAGCGTGGCATTGGTAGTAAGATTTACTGTCATATCAGCATCCTGACATATCTTAAGAATTTCACCAAGCTGTGGGTGAAGAAGCGGCTCACCTTTAACATGAAGATAAATATAATTAGTATAATGTCCGATTCTTTCAATCACTGTGCGGAATTCGTCCACACTCATAAAATGTGGCTTTCTTAGAGTTTCCTGACAGAAAGAACAGTGCAGGTTGCAGCTGCTTGTTATCTCGACATAAACTCTTTTAAATCGCGCGACACTATTCATTATCTTTCTTATATTCCTTTAAGGCTTTAGCAAGCTGGTCAGGACATGATGTGTCCTTATAGCCGCATTTGATACCGTCCATTCTTCTGATGGCTTCGTCAATGTCCATGCCCTCGATAAGAGCAGCAACACCCTGAGTATTGCCGGAACATCCGCCAGTAAAACGCACATTAACAACCTTTCCATCAACAACATCAAAATCTATCGCGCGTGAACATACGCCAGAAGTTTTAAATTTCATAAAAATCTCCTTACTTATCTTTTTTTACAGTATAACACTTTTACAGGATATGAAAAAGCATAAGTTGTTTTATTGCAAATGTTCAATTATAATGTATGCAGTTTGAAATGGATATATTAAGGAGGCTAAAATCCTCTCCTCGCCAAAGGAGAAATGTGCTTGAAAGCACATGGATTTTGCTTCGCAAAACAAGGAGGATTTATGATAGGTATTATTGGTGCAATGGATGAAGAAGTAGAACAGCTTGTTGAGGTAATGGAGATTACCCGCGAGGAAACTAAGGCATGCATGACATTTAAAGCAGGAAAGCTTGCCGGGAAAGATGTTGTTATTGTAAGAAGCGGAATTGGTAAGGTTAATGCAGCAGCATGCACACAGATTCTTGTCGATGATTTCAAAGCAGACTACATTATTAATACAGGAATTGCTGGTTCACTTAAGGCAGAGATTGATATTGCAGATGTTGTTATTTCATCAGATGTTCTTCATCATGACATGGATGCGACAGGATTTGGATATCCTTTAGGACAGATTCCAAGAATGGACACACTTTCATTTGCAGCAGATGAAAGACTTATTAAACTTGCTGGCGAGGCTTGTAAAAATGCAATTCCGGAAATCGGAGTACATGTCGGCAGAGTTGTAAGCGGCGACCAGTTCATATCAGACAAGGCTGTTAAGGAGAGAATCAGCAGCAATTTCGATGGCTTCTGTACAGAGATGGAGGGAGCAGCGATAGCACAGGTTTCTTACCTTAATAAAGTTCCATTTGTAATATTAAGAACTATATCAGATAAGGCTGACGACAGCGCAACAATGGATTACCCTGCATTTGAAAAGCTCGCAATCGCTAACAATGTCAAGGTTATGAAGGAACTTGTTGCAAATATTTAATCAGACAGTGGTTCGACAATATCTGCTTTAATTAAGATGTATAATGCGGTAGTATTCAATGTCTTTTGGGAGGTTTGTATGCAGACTGTATTAATAGCAATCAGAAATTATGCAGATGATGACAGCGGAAATGTCGATATACATAGCAGGCTGACTGTAAAACCATTTAAGAAAATGAAAGGCGCAGGACGACTTTTTTTACTGAAAAATGTAGACAGGGAGCTTGTAAAACTAAATAAACAGTACAGGGAAATTATTAAAAATGTACGATAATTATGCAATAATATGCAGAAACGGAGAATTATTATGAAGATACTTATGTTGGAAACTATGACATACGGAGATGATATTTCGCTTGAGCAGTTTAACAGGCTTGGCGAGGTTGTGACATACAGCTTAAGTTCTTATAAGGAAGCTGTTGCAAGAATGAAAGAGCATAATCCTGATGTCGTTATTATTAATAAAACTAACATGAACGCAGAGTGCATGGCAGCTGCGCCTAATCTTAAGATGGTGGCAGAGGCAGCTACAGGTTACAACAATATTGATACAGAATATGCCAAAGCGCATGGAATAAGAGTTGCCAATGTTGCCGGATATTCAACACAGTCAGTTATACAGCATACATTTGCACTTGCATTCTATCTTGTCGAGAAGATGAGATATTATGATGACTTCGTAAAGAGCGGTGAGTATGCCGAGTGGCCTTGTTTCTCACATTTTGCAAATGTGTTCCATGAACTTGCAGGAAAGACATGGGGAATTGTCGGACTTGGCAATATAGGAAGAGGTGTTGCTAAGATTGCGGCAGACTTTGGCTGTAATGTAATATATTATTCAGCAAGCGGTCACAGCTATGATGTGCCATATGAAAGATACGAGCTTGATGAATTTTTGAAGAAATCGGACATTGTGTCAATTCATGCACCGCTTAACAAATATACAGAAAATCTGTTTAATTATGAGACACTTAAGAAGATGAAGAGTAGCGCTGTTCTTCTGAATCTTGGACGTGGCCCGATTGTTAATGACGCAGACCTTGTAAGAGCGCTTAACGAAGGCGTGATTGCAGCAGCAGGACTTGATGTAATAACTACTGAGCCGGTTGCCAAGGACAATCCACTTCTTACAATCAAGGACAGCAACAAGCTTATCGTTACTCCTCATGTTGCATGGGCAACCTACGAGGCGAGAACCCGCCTGATGGACGAGATATATCTTAATATCAAGGCATTTATGGCTGGGAAAGAGCGAAATGTTATTGTTTAATGTATGGTAATAAAATATATATGAGATGGATGCGGATTCTGGTTATTCAGAATCCACTTTTTAACAGCATTGCTTTCACAGAAGTATATTTCTTCTCTGGAACAGGGATTTTTTTGCCATCTGTCATTGTCAAAGAAAAACGCTCAATGCTTTTTACGTATAGAGGGTTTACAAGATAGCTGGAATGACAGCGCAGAAACATATCAGTCATCCTTTTATCGATTGTAGATAAGCGTTCTGTACATTCAAATATCTGAGAATCCATATAAATGTTTGTGTGATTTCCAATACTTTCCATATAAAAAATCTGTTCCGGGTTGGTGTAGAGAATAGATTTGTCTTTACCCTTAAAAAACAGCCTGTTTACAGAATCCATATATAGTGTCATACGCGGGTGGCTTTCCAGGTAATGGACAGGATAAATAGTGTCCCTGTTATCGTAGTCAATAGGGTTGGAAATGTTGCAGACCCGAATGCGCGCATTATCTTTCTTTATTTCCCAGGTGAAATTTATACGCTGGTAGACACTGTTTGTGTTGCCATCCGGCCAGAAGGTGTCAACAATAAATGTCAGAAGAACTTCTGTACAGTTGGCAGAAATATATAGTGGCGTTGCAGTCATATTATAAACTTTAAATTTCAGCTGATGCTCTTCTTTTTCAAATGCTTCAATAAGTGCTCTTTTCGTGCGTATAATTTGTTCCTTTGCTGGTCCTAACCACAGAATATCGTCATGGCAGTGCTCTAAAAATGGTTGGATATCATTATCGTAATAACGCGTTAAAATGCTGACAGTGAGTTCTGTAATATCATTAATAGTCATAAGGCATTCTCCTTGAATATAAAAATAAGTTATTTTTTTATTAAAACAAGTTATATTGTTAAATGATATTGTGAATAGCGAAAAAAGTCAATATAATAATGTTAACGAAGTGAATGGTTCAGGAAAATTGAATACGAGAGGAGAAAAGGCTATGAAGAAAAAGAGATTATTAAGTATTATTCTTGTATTGGTTATGGCTCACAGTCTTATGACTACAAATGTTTTTGCCGGGAATCAAAAGGATACATATGCAGAGGGTACACATTCCAATCACTGTATCTGTGGTGTGAGAGATTGTAATAACAGTGAACATGGTGAGTCTCTTACATGGAAGGGCATAAACTCATTAAGTGAGATTACGAAAGATGGTAACTATTATCTTAAGCAGGATGTGACGCTTGATGAGACATGGACTTGCAATTACAATGTCAATATCTGCCTTAATGGCAAGACTATCACAGGTAAGAATGGCAAGGATGTTATTAGTGTCACAAGTAAAAAAAGCTTTGGCATTACTGACTGTCAAAAAAATGTCGGCAAAATTACCCACAATAACGGTGAAACTGGCAGAGGCGTATTTAACCAAGGCACATTTACATTATGGAACGGAAGTATTAGTGGAAACTTCATTGAAGGTGATGTTGCGGGGGCAGGAGTGTATAACTCAAGTGGTACATTTAATATGCATGGAGGAAGTATCATTGGTAACATCACTAAATATAACGGAAGCTTATACAATAACGATGCCGGATATGGAGGCGGTGTATATAATAATGGTATATTCACAATGACAGGTGGCAATATTTCTCTTAATAAGAGCAGTTATGGTGGTGGTGGTGTTCATAATGGTGAAAAAGGTACATTCATCATGGATGATGGATGCATAAGTGGCAATTCACTAATTAATAGCTATAAACATGGTGGCGGCGTTCACAACGAAGGTGAGTTCATCATGAATAATGGAAGCATCTCAGGTAACAGTGCATATTATGGTGGCGGAGTATATAACTATGGGGAAAAAAAGGCCATATTTACAATGACAGGTGGTGTTATTGGAGGAGATGGAGATAACGGTAATACCTCCGTATACAGCGGTGGTGGAATATGTAACTTAGCAACTTTTAATATGTCAGGCACAGCAGCTATTATTGGTAATAAAACTAAAAAATATGGTGGTGGTGTGTACAACGACGGGGCGATGTTCAGACTGTCTGGTAATGTGAAAATAACTGGCAACACTACTGCAAACACTGAGGATAGCGATGTATATGTCTGGCCCGATAAGGCACTTGTTACAACTGGCATGGGAACAGATGCATGCGTAGGTATCACAGGCCATTATGCAGGTCAAACTGTTGTGACAGGTACAACAAGCACGACTGGTTTCTTTAGTGACGATACGGATTATGAGTTAGTGAGCAGTGAGAATAAGAACGGCTTGATATGGGTAAGAAACCAGACTGTTAAGGAGGAAGGAACCGGTACAGTTACGCTTGCTGGATGGACATACGGTGAGGCTGCGAATAAACCTGTTCCAGACAGTACTACGAACGGTACGAACAATGTGCGCTATCAGTATAGAGCAAAGAATGCGGCTGACACTGAACCGTGGCAGGACACAGTGCCTGATGTAGCAGGAGAGTACACCGTCAAGGCAATATTTGCTGCTACAAGCAATTATAAAGAAGTTATCACGACAGCGGACTTCACTATTGCGAAAAAGAAACTGACAATTGAAAATCTCAAAGTTGCAGATAAGACATATGATGGTCTTGCTGCAGCGGATATCAGTGGTACACCGATTCTGACTGGTGTTGTGAATGGTGATGATGTCACTCTTGTAAACGGAATCCCAAGCTTTACAAGTGTGAATGCTGGCAGGGATATTGCAATTAACTTTACTGACTTTTCACTGACAGGTATAGATGCAGACAATTACGAATTGATACAGCCAACTGGCATTACTGCGAGTATCGTGGAAGATACAACAGCTCCAGTTATAGATGGTGCAGAAGATGGTAAGACCTACTGCGGTGCTGTGACTTTGACAATTACGGACAATAATCTTGATACTGTTACACTGGACGGCAAAGTTGTAACTCTTACAGATGGTAAGCTGACACTTGAACCGAAAGAGGGAAAGCAGACCGTTATTGCGGCTGACAAGGCAGGCAATAAGACAACACTTATCGTGACTGTCAACAATGGCCACACATGGGATCGTGCTGTGGCTACAGAAAACGAACCAGTTAAGTGTATTTATTGTGGTTATGTTATCGCACCAGCACTTGGTCATAGTTGTGCTAATCATTTGAATTATGTTGAAGCAAAAGTAGCAACAACCGCCACTGAGGGAAACATTGCATACTGGTACTGTGCAGTATGTGATAAGTATTTCAGTGATGAAAATGCAAATAATGAGATTAAAAAGGAAGATACAATAATTGCAAAACTTACTCCGGTTATTATAAAGGGAGATAAGGCAACAGTCTCTGCTGATGAAAAGAAAGAGCTGTCCTTTACCTCTGATGCAATATATGAGGATTTCATCCGTGTTGAGGTTGATGGTAATACCGTTGATGAAAGTAATTATACTGTAAAATCAGGAAGTACGATTGTTACATTGAATGCGGATTATGTTGCCAGTCTTTCAGAGGGAAATCATACATTGAGTATTGTTTCCGCAAGTGGAACAGCAACAGCTGGTTTTACAATAAATAAAAAGAAAATAGAAAGAATAGATACAGAAATAGTAGATACAAAAACGGAAGATACAGAGACAGTGAATACAGAGAAGGTTGAGACAGCACCAAAGACAGGAGATAAGAATTATCCTGTATTCTGGATAAGCATGTTTACATGCAGTATTATGGCATTGGGACTTGCAGCTGTAACAGGAAGAAGAAAAAGAAAAGATATATAGAAAAACATAGTATAAGCTGAAAATCGTCGGGCAAAATGAGAATTTTGCCCGATAATTTTTTGTATCGGGTAATTGAAAATAAAAATTTGATATAAGTGGTTGACAAATGTAAAACGAAACGCTATTTTAAGGTTGACAGATGTGGAACGGAAAAGGGGAAATCACGATGAATTTAAATAAGAGTGAATGGTCAATTATGGAGAAGCTATGGGAGCAGCCATATACTATGATGCAGTTGTTTCATATGCTTGAAGAGGAGACTGGCTGGAGCAAAAGTACGGTTGTCACAATGCTTGGAAGAATGGTGGATAAGGGGTTGATTGCTTACAGTGAAGGCGGCAAGGCGAGAGAATATTATCCGCTGATTAAGAAGGAAGATGTGGCATTGTCGGAAACAAAGAGTCTGCTTGACAGAGTGTTTAAGGGTTCAGTCAATATGATGATGAGCACGCTTGTCAAATCTAACAAACTTAGCAAGGATGAGATTAATGAGTTACAGGCTATATTGAAAAAGGCAGGTGAGAAAGCTGATTAATGTAGTTATAACATCAAGCATAATGATTGTTGTGGTAATGATTTTGCGAAAACTTTTTGGCAGCAGGAAAACATACAAAAGTGCAGCATTTGTACTGGTGATAATTGTTGTGGCTGTTACTGTTCTGGCGTTTGGAGGCGCAAGCGTTAAGGGCAGTAGTGAACTGCCGGAAAGCGGAATTGAGGCTGATGCTCAGAAGGATAATGATGAAATGCAGAATTACCTTGTCACGGAATATAAATACGACCTGACACATGATGGCGTTGATGATATTGTGTCGATGGAAATATGCGGATATGCCACAGATATCAACAATGTTGATGAGGCACTTAAGGATACAAGAAAATATGTTACGGTGACAGTCAAAGATGATGTCACAGGACAGATTTTGTATACAAAAGAAGTTGGAAACAGCCACTCACAAAATGGGTTTGTTTCGATAGTTTCAGAGAATGGTAATTATTATATTATGGACGGAATAAAAGGCGTATGGCAGGGTGATGGACTTGAAAGGTTCATGGTTTATGATTTCTCTTCAGGCACGAAAAATGTTGTAGATGAGTGCAAGGTTGATTATTATGCTTCTGAAGAGTCAGCGGAAAGGGCAGCAAACCGCGGTCAGTCGCTTGTTTCACAGCAGGAAGCTGATGAAATATATAATGGCAGGATTGCAATGTGGAATGATGGCGCGGTTGTGTTGATTGAATGTATGATTTATTAGATTTATGAAAAATGCGGATTCTGAGTGGAGTCCGCATTTTTACTATAATTAGATGTTGAAAAGCGAAATGTCTTTTAAAACGCAAAAAGCAAACGCAATATATCAAACAAATTTGATATTCTTCGCATAAAAAATGATATATTGCGGATGAAAGTTGATATTTTTCGCATAAAATGCTATAATTTGCGTAAGATATATTGTTGACGGTGTGAATGACAGAGGAGGTTCAGATGAAAAGTTGTAAAGAAAAAGCTGCAGAATGGGGAATTTCTTCAAGAGCTGTGAATGATATGTGCAAAAAAGGAAAAGTGGCAGGGGCTGTTAAGGAGAATGGAACATGGAGAATTCCTGATGATGCAGCAAAACCTGCTGATAAAAGGGTTTCAACGGGAAAGTATGTAAAGAAATCTGGAGGAAAGGGCTTGAAGGCACTTCCTATTGGGATATCAGATTATGTGCGCGCACAGTCAGAATATTATTATGTAGATAAGACATTATTAATCAAGGAATTTCTTGACCAGAAGCCATTGGTATCATTGTTTACAAGACCTAGAAGATTTGGAAAGACCCTGAATATGGATATGTTAAGGGTTTTCTTTGAGATATCTGATGAGGATACAAGCAAATATTTTAAAAATCAGGCAATCTGGCAGTGTGGAGAAGAATACCGTTTGCATCAGGGCAAGTACCCGGTGATTTTTCTTACATTTAAAGACGTTAAATTTGATACATGGCAGGCAACGATTGATAAGATTCGTGGACTTTTACAGGAAGAATTTGGACGTCATCAGGAATTGCTTAACAGTGATAAGCTGTCAGAGTATGAAAAAGAATATTTTTTAAAGCTTCTTAATGGCACAGCCAATGAAGTTGAGCTTACTTCTGCACTCGAGCGTTTGTCCAAAATGCTGGCTGTGCATTATGGCAGAGCACCGATTATTATAATTGATGAATACGATACGCCTATACAGGAAGGATATTCAAAAGATTTCTATGATGAGATTATTGGATTTATGAGAAATTTCTTCTCAGGAGCATTTAAAGATAACAGAAATCTTTCATATGGGTTTCTTACGGGAATTCTTCGTATTGCACAGGAAAGTATATTTAGTGGACTTAATAATCTGACAGTTAATTCAGTTATGGATGAAGAGTATGACAGCTTCTTCGGATTTACAGGTGATGAAGTAAAGGCAATGCTTGAATATTATGGCATGTCAGATAAAGAAGATGAACTGAAAGAATGGTATGATGGATATTTATTTGGTAACGAGGAGATATACAATCCATGGTCGGTTATCAATTATATTTCTAAAGGCGGTATTCCACAGGCTTATTGGGTTAATACAGGAAAGAATGAGATTCTTGAAGATGTGCTTGGAATTGCTACTGATGACATAACGGAGAGACTTTATGCACTTTTACAGGGAGAGCCTGTTATTGCCAGAATTGATCAGAATGTTGTATACAGGTCGATTGCAGATGATCTGGCTAATATATATAGTCTGTTGTTAGTGGCAGGATATTTGAAAACACCGAGAAAAGATTTGCAGGCAGATGGTTCATATCTGTGCGAAGTTTCCATTCCTAACAGGGAAATCGGAGCGGTTTACAAGAATGAAATTTTATCACATTTGCTGCAGATAGGTGCTATTACAAGAACTACTGCTAACAAAATTGCGGAGAGTCTTTATGCAAATGATTATAAAAAATTGCAGGCTGCAATATCCGAATACATGGATAAATCCATAAGTTTTTATGATGGAGGAGCAGAGGGCTTTTATCATGGTTTAATGCTTGGCCTGATTGCATTGATGGATAACCAGTATAAAATTAAATCCAACAGGGAATCAGGCGATGGAAGATATGATATCAGCCTTATTCCAAGAGAAAACAGGTATCCGGGAATTATATTGGAATTAAAATGGAAGAATGGCTTGAGTGCGGATTCACTTGATACATTTGCAGATGAAGCACTGACTCAGATTGATAATATGAGATATGATTCTGAGATGAAGCAGGAAGGAATTAATGATATCCTGAAATTTGGTATTGCATTTTCAGGAAAGAAAGTAAGAGTTAAGACTAAATAGAACAGGGCATATTGATATGCCCACTGTTCTAATCTTCCTCAATAACTTCAATTTCCATATAAGCAAATTCTATATCTTCAACAAAGTTGTCTTTAGTGAAGCGCACTTTTGAGTGGCGCTGGAATTCTGAAACATTGGAATCAAGCCAGATTGGTTCGGCAAGGTCGAATTCATAGCATGCATCGTGAATAGCAGCAAATATTTTGCGGGTTCTGTTTAAATCAGAATCTGCATTTTTAATAACAGTGTCCTTGATAAGATGCCCTCTGTCGTCAAAGAGCTTACACCACATTCTAAACATATCAGAAATCCTCACTATCTATCAGTATTGTGAATGGCCCGTCGTTTTCAAGGCTGACTTTCATATCAGCACCGAATCTGCCGGTTTCAACTTTAGGAACACGTTCACGGCACATTGCCACAAATTTTTCATAAAGGGCGTTAGCCATATCAGGTGCGCCGGCATTAGTAAAACTTGGGCGGTTTCCTTTGCGGCAGTCCGCATAAAGTGTAAACTGGCTTACGATAAGCAGCTCGCCACCGACATCTGCCAGCGACAGATTAGTTTTGCCATTCTCGTCTTCAAAAATACGCATTTTGCATATCTTGTCTACATATTTTGGAAGCATTTCTTCTGTATCATCCTGACCAGCCCCGAAAAGAATCAAAAGACCATGTCCGATATTTCCAACAACTTCGCCGTCTATCTTAACATTTGCATGATTAACACGCTGTATAACAAATCTCATCTTAAACTCCTTAAATGTGTGAATAACTGAATATTATACGCTTAGGGGGGATGTGTCAACTTGTTATGAAATATTGTTATCATGTTGCAATCAATAATCCGCAGGTGATACAATCTAAGCAACAGCAATAAAGTAGGAGGCATGGGTATGTTAAAGAATATTCTGGTAGGTCAGTCAGGCGGACCGACAGCGGTTATTAATTCATCATTATATGGAGTGATTGAGGAAGGACTTAGAAATAAGGAAAAGATTGGCACTGTGTACGGCATGGTGCATGGAATTGAGGGATTTCTGGCAGGCAATTTCATTAATCTTTCTGAAGTGGCAGATAATGAGCCAATTGATAGATTAAAGATAACACCGGCTTCTTTTCTTGGAAGCTGCAGATATATGCTTCCAGAAGATTTAGGGGATAAGGTGTATGATAAATTGTTTGATACATTTGCACAGATGAACATTGGATATGTGTTCTATATTGGTGGCAATGATTCAATGGATACAGTGTCAAAATTATCAAGAGTGGCATTATTGAAGAAATCGGACATAAGATTTATAGGTGTACCTAAGACAATTGATAATGATCTTGTAATGACAGATCATACTCCAGGGTATGGTTCAACTGCAAAATATGTTGCTTCAACATTAAAAGAAATTATACTTGACGCAACATGTTATGCACATCCGTCTGTGACAATTGTTGAACTTATGGGAAGGCATGCAGGCTGGGTTACAGCGGCATCAGTACTTGCTAGAACAGAGTATAGCAGAAATCCTTATCTTATATATATGCCAGAGCATGCATTTGATATGGAAGAATTCAAGAAGTCACTTAAGGCGGCACTTGAACAGGAAACTGCAGTTGTTGTGTGCGTATCAGAAGGAATTGCGGACAAAGACGGCAGATTCATATGTGAATATGCAGATGCAGCATCGGTTGATGGTTTTGGACATAAGATGCTTACAGGCTGTGGAAAGTATCTTGAAAATTATGTTAAAGCAGAATTTGGAATCAAATGCAGAAGTATTGAGCTTAATCTTCCACAGAGATGTTCATCACTTCTTGCTTCAGCAACAGATATTGATGAAGCCGAAAAAGCAGGAAAGACAGCGGTTGTAGCAGCTCTTGACGGTGAAACTGGAAAAATGATTACATTTGTAAGAGATGATACTAACGGATATGAGATTAATTACGGACTTGCAGATGTGAACGATATATGCAATAAGGAAAAGAAGTTCCCAGCAGAGTGGATAACCGCAGATGGAACAGATATTTCTGATGAGTATATTAAGTATGTAAGACCACTTATTCAGGGAACTAATATTGCGGAGTATTCAGATGGGGTGCCGGTTCATCTGAAGCCTGCTTATTACAGATAACATTAAATATTAAATAAAAATAAAAATGACAGCACGCTATTGACAGCGTGCTGTCATTTTTGTAATATATCAAAGCTACTTAAGAATTTTATTAAAAGAATGGCAGGTTAGGATGCCGTTTTGTTACGAAGGGAGCAGATATGCAGCGAGAGTCACTCCATTGTGGAGAGCTTATAAAGCGTCTTAATGATATTCTTGGAAGATGTTCCAATGAGGAGTTAAGAGCAGATGACATGACATCTTCACAGGTTAAGATGCTTATGATAATTAATGAAACTAAAGATGAATGTATTACGCTTAAGGAGCTTGAGAAGCACTTTGGCGTAGCCCAGGCGACAATAGCGGGAACAGCAGCGAGGCTTGAAAAGAAGGGAATGATAGAAAGCTTCTATGACCCTTCAGATAAGAGAGTCAAGCATGTGAGAATAACAGACAAGGGCAGAGCCATGTGCGTTCATGCAGGTAAAGCAATGCATGAGAAAGAAAAATGGTTTCTTTCATCGCTTTCTGCGGATGAAAAAGAAGAATTACACCGTCTGTTACAAAAAGTATACGATGATGTGAATAACTGTGAAAGGAAGTGTAAGAAATGTTAAAAACTTTATCAGCATATATTGGTGAGTATAAAAAAGTCTCAATAAAAACGCCAATATATATAATTGTTGAAGTGCTTATGGAAATACTTATTCCGTTTGTTACGGCAAGTATTATCGATAAGGGTATTCAGGCGGGAGACATGAGCAAGGTGTTGATGTACGGTGGACTTATGCTTGTGCTTGCATTTATAAGTCTGTTTGCTGGAATTCAGGCAGGAAAATATGCGGCTTTGGCATCTACCGGCTTTGCATGTAATTTAAGAGAGGGAATCTATTCGAATATCCAGAATTTCGCATTCTCTAATATAGACAAATACAGCACAGCAGGTCTTATTACCCGTATGACTACTGATGTTACAAATGTGCAGAATGCATATCAGATGATTCTTAGAATTGCGGTAAGAGCACCACTTATGATGATATGCAGTATGGTTATGTGTTTTATTATCAATCCTACATTAAGTCTTATATTCTTAGGTGCGCTTATTCTTCTTGGATTTGTACTCTTCTTTATTATATATAAGGTAACTCCAATATTCACAGAAGGTTTTGCTAAATATGATGATTTAAATGCGAGTGTTCAGGAGAATGTCACAGGAATCAGAGTTGTCAAAGCATTTGTAAGAGAAGACCATGAGAATAAGAAATTCAGTAAGGCTGCCGAGAATCTTTACAAAACATTTGTTAAGGCGGAATCATGGCTTGCATTCAACAATCCTATTATGATGTTTGTTATATACGGAAGTATTATTGCACTTTCATGGTTTGCAGCACATTTTATTACTGATGGAACTATGACAACGGGTAACCTGACATCAATGTTTTGCTATGTAATGAGCATGATGATGTCACTTATGATGCTTTCTATGATATTTGTTATGGTTTCAATGAGTGCAGCGAGTGCAAGACGAATTGCTGAGGTTCTTAATGAGAAGGCTGATATTACTAATCCGGAGAATCCGGTTATGGAAGTACCTGACGGAAGAATTGATTTCAACCATGTGAACTTCACATACAAGAAAGACAGCGACAAGGATGCCCTTGAAGACATAGATATCCATATAAATGCGGGCGAAACAATCGGTATTATAGGCGGAACAGGTTGCGGAAAGTCAAGCTTCGTTAATCTGATAAGCCGTCTGTATGATGTTAAGGATGGTTCTGTATGCGTAGGTGGAATTGATGTAAGAGACTACGACCTTGAAACTCTTCGTAATGAGGTTTCAGTTGTTCTTCAGAAAAATGTGCTTTTCTCAGGAACTATTCTTGATAATTTGAGATGGGGCGATGAAAATGCGTCTGAGGAGGATTGCATAGAAGCCTGCCGTCAGGCCTGTGCAGATGAATTTATTGAAAGAATGCCTGACAAATACAATACATGGATTGAGCAGGGTGGAAGCAATGTTTCCGGTGGTCAGAGACAGAGACTCTGTATCGCAAGAGCGCTGCTTAAACGCCCTAAGGTTCTTATTCTTGATGATTCAACAAGTGCTGTTGATACAGCCACAGACGCTAAGATTAAGAAAGCATTTGCAACAAAGATACCTGGAACTACCAAGATTATCGTATCGCAGAGAATTTCAAGTATTCAGGACGCAGACAGAATATTGGTGCTTGAGAATGGCTGTGTGAGTGGTTTTGATACTCATGAAAATCTTGTTGAGAACAATAAGGTTTACCGCGAAATCTACGAGGTCCAGACACAGGGCGGCGGTGATTTTGACGAGGCAGGAGAATAGGAGGTAAAGTATGGATAAGAATATTGATATGAAGAATAAGAAAAATAAAGAAAATCCACTTCCTCTTATGAAGAGGCTGCTTGGATACATTTTAAAGAATTACAGATTTTCGTGTATAGCAGTGCTTGTGTGTATACTTGTTTCAGCGCTTACAACACTGATAGCAACGCTGTTTATCCAGAAGCTTATTGACAGTTATATTATTCCGCTGACACAGTCAGCAGTACATGATTATGCACCGCTTGCAGGCGCACTTATCAAGCTCGCTGTAGTTCTTATGGTCGGTGTATTATGTTCATATTGCTACAACAGAATTATGGTAAATGTTGGTCAGGGAACTTTAAAGAAGTTGAGATTAGAGCTGTTTACTAATATGGAGTCACTTCCTATTAAGTATTTTGATACTCATGCACACGGCGATATCATGTCAGTATATACTAACGATATTGACACATTAAGACAGCTTATAAGCCAGAGTATACCTCAGGTTATCAATTCATGCATTACACTTGTATCTACATTTGTAAGTATGATTGTGCTTGATATTCCGCTTACAATTGTATCGGTTGTGATGGTTGTTATTATGCTTTATGTAACTTCTAAGCTGAGTGCGCTTTCTGGAAAGTATTTCGTTGAGCAGCAGAAGGATATCGGTAAGGTTAATGCTTATATCGAGGAAATGATGGAAGGACAGAAGGTTGTTAAGGTGTTCTGCCACGAGGATAAGAGTATTGAGCAGTTTAAGGAGATTAACAACAGGCTTCGTGAGAGTGCAAACAATGCGAACAAGGTTGCAAATATCACAATGCCTGTTAATGGTAATATAGGTAATATCAGCTATGTATTATGTGCAATAGTTGGTGGTATTCTTGCTCTGAGTGATTTTTCAGGACTTACTATTGGTACACTTGTTGCTTTCTTAAGTCTTAACAAGAGCTTTACACAGCCTGTAACCCAGATAAGCCAGCAGGTGAGCAGTATAGTTATGGCGATGGCTGGTGCCGGAAGAGTATTTGAGTTATGTGACGAGAAGCCGGAGGTTGACGAAGGTTTCGTTGAGCTTGTAAATGTAAGATACAACAAGAACAATGAGCTTATTGAGACTAAAGAAAATACTGAGATGTGGGCTTGGAAGAAGCCTGAAAAGGACGGCAGTAGTGCAGAGTACACAAGACTTGCTGGTGATGTAACATTTGACGGAGTTGACTTTGGCTATAATCCGGACAAAATGGTACTTCACGATATTAAAATGTATGCTACACCTGGACAGAAGATTGCATTTGTTGGAAGTACCGGAGCAGGAAAAACTACAATTACTAATCTTATCAACAGGTTCTATGATATTCAGGATGGTAAGATAAGATATGATGGAATTAACATCAACAATATTAAGAAAAATGATTTAAGACGAAGCCTTGGTATCGTTCTTCAGGATACTAACTTATTTACGGGTACAATCATGGATAATATCAGATACGGAAGGCTTGAGGCGAGTGATGAGGAATGCATCGCAGCAGCAAGACTTGCCAATGCTGATGGATTCATCAAGAGACTTCCGGATGGCTATAACACTGTGCTTCATGGCGGAGGTGCTAATTTAAGCCAGGGACAGAGACAGCTTCTTGCAATTGCAAGAGCAGCGGTAGCAGACCCACCTGTACTTATTCTTGATGAAGCTACTTCATCTATTGATACAAGAACAGAGCGGCTTGTCCAGAAGGGTATGGATGCGCTTATGTCAGGAAGAACATCATTTGTTATTGCACACAGACTTTCTACAGTCCGCAATGCAGACTGTATTATGGTTATGGAGCAGGGAAGAATTATCGAGCGTGGAACGCACGACCAGCTCATGGAAGAGAAGGGCAGATATTATCAGTTGTATACTGGTAAGAGCATATCAGCGTAGAGACAGAAAAAAGCAGGTGAGGAAAATTCCTACCTGCTTTTTATTATGTAATAAGATTATTATTATGCATTAATATTAAGATGTCTTGGAAGACCGTCTACCATGATTGGTGAAAGCTCAGCCTGGATAAGTGGTCTGATGTAGTGGATGAGGTCGTCTGTTACGAAGTCATCATCTGTAATCCACTCGAGAGGAACTTTCTTTTCGATGTTAGCAATCTGGTGAACATCATTAGTCTCTGTGATGCACATATATGGATCATCAGAAACTCTCTTAAGAACAACAACCTTACCTGTCTCGCCTTCAAATGCAGCCTTAACAGCAGCACCACCAACGTTGTATGCTTCTGTGATATCTGTACGGCTTGTCATATGAGCTGCACAACGCTGAAGTGTTGAAAGTTCGATAGCACGAGTCTTGATGCCAAGTTCAGCACCAATCTTGTTAGCAAGGAATTTAGCTGAACCAGCAAGCTGCTTGTGGCCAAATGCATCTACGAATTCTACATGCTCTGAAAGCTCGAATACATATCTTCCGTCAGCAACCTTAATACCTTCTGAAACAGCGATAACCATTGAACGGCCCTTAGCTGCAATTTCTTTAACTCTTGCCATGAAATGGTCGATATCAAATACTTTCTCTGGAAGGTAGATAAGGTCTACACCTTCGCAGTCATCACTCTTTGCAAGAGCAGCAGCGGCTGTAAGCCATCCGGCATTACGTCCCATAATCTCTACAATAGTAACTGTAGGATAATCATATACAAGACCATCTCTGATGATTTCCTTCATAGTAGCTGCGATAAACTTGGCAGCAGAACCAAATCCTGGTGTGTGGTCTGTAACAGCTAAGTCATTATCAATAGTCTTAGGTACACCCATGAATTTAATATCGCTTCCGGTAACGATTGCGTAATCAGATAACTTCTTGATAGTATCCATTGAGTCGTTACCACCAATATAGAAGAAATATTTGATATCAAGATCATCAAGAATCTTGAAAATTTTATCAAATGTTTCTCTGTCTTCGCTTATCTCAGGGAGCTTGTACCTGCATGAACCAAGATAAGATGAAGGTGTTCTCTTTAATAAATCGATATCCATTGTAGAGTTAATCTTCTCTGAAAGGTCAACATACTGACCATCAAGAAGTCCCTTAATACCGTGGAGCATACCATAAACTTTCTTAGCTCCTCTGTCTATGGCTGTCTTATATACCCCAGCAAGACTTGAGTTGATAACAGAAGTAGGTCCTCCTGACTGTCCAACTATAACATTACCATCCATATTATATTCTCCTCCGAATCATATTTCTGCATAAAAAATGCAAGTGATTATGTGCATAGTTTAGCACAATTTCTATAATCATACAACTTAAATGTTGAATATATTAATAATTATATTTATGCAAATGTACAGGCTTTTATGATATAATTCTTTCCGGGTGTTTTTAATGCCGTATACACAAGTTTGTGTGCCTGTGTGGGCAGGCAGGAATGGAGAACTATATGTCAGTTAAGATTAATTCTTACAAAGGAAGAAGCATTAGACCGGTATACAAGGCGAGAATTAAGAAGGATGAATATTCTAATGCGATAGACAGAATATGTAATAGATATAAGTTAGGACACATTAAGCAGAATGAGTCTGGCAGGGAATATAAGAACAGGATGAATAAGCTGTTTTCAGATGATGTAATACAGAGTATGAAGAAATATTCGCATCATGGACGGACCAGCCTTTTCGGGCACAGCGTACATGTTTCTTATTATAATTATCTTGTGTGTAAGAAATTACATCTTGATGAGAAGGCAGGAGCTAAGGCAGGACTTTTACATGACCTGTTTCTGTACGACTGGCACAAGTATTCGCCTGAGAAGGGTGAGAGACTTCATGGTTTTGAGCATCCTACAAAGGCACTTAAGAATGCAGGGAAGTATTTTGATATAACAGAAAAAGAGGGAGACATGATTGCAAAGCATATGTTTCCATTGACAGTTACACCACCAAAATATAAAGAAACATTTGTTATTGTACTTGTAGATAAATTCTGCAGCTTTAATGAGGTGCTGGATGATTTCATACACAGAAAGTTCTGTGGAGCAAAGGATACAAGAATTAAATGGTTTGGAGCGAGCAAGGGAGAGAAAAGATGAAGTATTTAAGTGAAGAGCAGAATAAATGCTTTGTGGGAACGGGAGAACTTAATAAGGCTGGTGAGAGTCTGGATGTTTTCCTTGATAAATATGATCCGAATAAATATCAGAACCCATGTAACACGGTGGATACAGTTGTATTTACTAAGGAGGACTCAGATGTTAAGAGAGTTCTTCTTATAAAAAGAGGTAATCACCCATCTATCGGACTGTGGGCATGTCCGGGAGGCTTTGTTGAGTTTAAAGAGAATCTATATGATGCGGCTTTAAGAGAGCTTCAGGAGGAAACTGGTCTACATGATATTGAAGCAGAACAGCTTAAATCATATGGCGATTATGACCGTGATCCAAGAACAAGAATTATTACAACAGCATTTGTTGCACTGATAGACGAAGGAAGCCAGAAGGCTCAGGCTGGTGATGATGCAAGAGAGGCCGGTTGGTTTGATATATCTGATGAGCTGGTTAATAAAACAGAGGATGAATCACAGGTTAAAGAAGAATGGCTGTGCAGGCTGTCCAATGCAGATAAGAATATTAATATCTGTGCAAGAGTGGAAGTTACCTATAGAAGAGGTATTCTTAAGAACCGCACATATAAGGTTGTTGATGGTGACGGACTGGCAGCAGACCATGCAGCTATTATTCTTGAAGGATATCATCATGTTAAGGAGGCACTTAACGCATGAGTGAGAAGATGAAGAAGAGCAGCAGACCTAAGAATGATAGATTGAATAAATCGGACATCAAGAAGCAGACATGGAGAGCGGGCAACATGCTCTATCCTGTGCCAGCGGTTATGGTAAGCTGCGCAAGAAAAGGAGAGAAGCCTAATATTATCACGGTTGCATGGGCAGGAACTGTATGCTCTGATCCGGCGATGGTTTCGATATCAGTAAGAAAAGAACGCTACAGTCATGATATTATTAAGGAAACAGGAGAATTTGTTATTAATCTTACAACAAGAAAGCTTGCGAGAGCCACTGATTATTGTGGAGTAAAATCTGGCAGGGATGTTGACAAATTTGCAGATATGCATCTTACAGCAGTACCCTCAGTTAAGATTGAAGCTCCGGCAATTGCAGAAAGCCCTGTCAATATCGAATGTAAGGTAAAGCAGGTGTTAGAGCTTGGAAGCCACGATATGTTTATAGCAGAGGTTATGGCTGTAAATGTGGATGAAAGCCTGTTAGACGAGAAGGGAACACTGCATTTGTCAGACGCAGACTTGATTGCATATTCGCATGGAAGATATTATGGCCTTGGGGATTTTATAGGTAAGTTCGGATATTCAGTGCAGAAGCCGGCTAAGGTAAAATCTTCCAGAAAGAAAAAATAGGGTTTACAAACCAAATGTGTTGTGCTAGTATAATTGTTACAAAATTGTTACAAAGATATTACAAGAAGATAACTATATATTAACACAATATTTGGAGGAACTCATGGAACGCTTGTCTAGATATGGCAGACGAATGAAGCTCACACTGATTAATACAATGACAGTTGCGAGTCTGGTCTGTATTATAGCAATTCCATTTTTGACAAAGAATTTATTAAAAACGGAAGCTAATTATTATAGTATAACTATTAACGGAATGAAGGTTGGGGCTGCCAACACAGAAGAAGAGGTTATTGTTGCACTTGCATCTGCAAGGCAGGAATTAAGTGCACAATATAATGAAGTTGTGTATATGGATCCTGACATTGAAATTAATAAGGAAAGCAGAACAGTAGCTCAGCGAATGAGTGTTGATGAACTTTCAGGTGCTATTTACAGCTATATGTTTGATAATGTTATGGATGTTGATTTCCATATGTATTATACAGTAAGACTTGGAGATTTCGTTGTTACATTGGAGTCTAAGGAAGATGTAATCAAGTTATTTGAGAAGCTGATACAGAAGTATGATCCGAACAATGCATTTACAGTGTCTCTTGATACACTTGATGCTGCTACAGGAACTTATACTATTTCAGTTAATGAGAAGACTAAAGAAAGTACGGCAGCAGAGATTGTTTCATCAGCTATCAGTGGTACAGCTGTATCACAGGATGGGCAGAGTGTTGTTGATGGAGACGGGCTTACAGGTATTGGTTTCAGTACTGATGTGGTTGTTGTTGAAGTACCGGCAGATAATGCTGTAACAACTTCAGTTACAGATGCCTATGAAAATATAACTAAGGAGCATGCTGAAAAGACAGTATATACTGTTCAGGCAGGAGATGTTTTATCAGTTATTGCCCAGAATAACGGCCTTACAATATCAGAATTATTAAGTCTTAACTCTAATCTGACAGAGAATAGTGTTATTGCGCCAGGAGACTCAATTATTATTACTGTTCCAAAGTCAGAGATATCAGTTATAACAACTTATCAGATGACTTATGAGGAGGATTACGAAGCAGAGCCTAATTATGAGGATGATAATACTAATTACAGAGGAACCAATACTGTTATTTCAGAAGGCACTGTAGGACACAGAGCAGTAATAGCAGAGGTTACTTATACTAATGGTAATGAGACTGGAAGAACATATGTCAAGGAAGATATTATTAAGGAGTCTGTTCCTAAGACTATTGCGGTTGGAACACTTACTCCTCCAACATATTTAAAGCCGGTAGCTGGAGGTTCGTTCTCGTCAGGATATGGATACAGATGGGGAAGTCTTCATAAAGGTGTTGACTGGTCTGTAACACAGGGAACAACAGTTACAGCAGCAGCAGCAGGAACTGTAACAAGAGCAGGATGGTTTGCTGATTATGGATATTGTGTAGATATAACGCACAGTAACGGAACAATGACAAGATATGGTCATCTTAGTTCTATAAATGTAAGCGTTGGACAGAGCGTATCACAGGGACAGGCTATTGCCGCATCAGGTAATACAGGCTACAGTACAGGCCCGCATCTTCATTTTGAAATATGGGTTGGAGGTTCTCCTGTTAATCCGCTTAACTATGTTAATAAGTACTAGAGTGATAAAATTATCGGATATTTTTATAAGGCTGCCCTGATAAAGGACAGCCTTTGTTATGTAACAAAATGCAATTTCTGCATATAATTATAACAGGGGTTAATTTGCCATATTTTTATAAATGTATTTTCAGCGAAAATCTTTACAAATAAAAGTTCTGTGATATACTTTATAAGATGTGACTATTATGTTTAGAGGTGCTATATGGAACAATATGTTGTCAAGGGTGGAGTGCCACTCAGAGGAAAAGTTTCCATTGGTGGCGCAAAGAATGCAGCTTTAGGTATTCTTGCGGCAGCAATTATGACAGATGATACTGTAACAATTGAAAATGTACCTAATGTTAGAGACACAAGAGTTTTACTTCAGGCTATAGAAGGAATTGGTGCTAAGGTTAAGTATGTTTATAACAATTCCGTTCAGATAAATGGTGGTTCAATCTGTGATACCAATGTAGAATATGATTATATAAGAAAGATAAGAGCATCTTACTATCTGTTAGGTGCTTTACTTGGCAAGTACAATGAGGCTCATGTTGCACTCCCAGGAGGATGCAATATCGGAAGCCGTCCAATTGACCAGCATATCAAGGGCTTTAAGGCACTTGGTGCGGATGTTGATATAGATTGCGGAGTTGTACATGCAAAGGCAGAGAAGCTTACAGGAGCTCATGTTTATTTTGATGTTGTAACAGTTGGTGCAACAATTAATCTTATGATGGCTTCATGTATGGCAGAGGGAGACACTATTCTGGAAAATGCGGCTAAGGAACCGCATATAGTTGATGTAGCGAATTTCCTGAATTCTATGGGTGCTAACATTAAAGGTGCAGGAACTGATGTAATCCGTATCAAAGGCGTTAAGAGACTTCACGGATGTACTTATTCTATTATTCCAGATCAGATTGAGGCTGGAACATTTATGATGGCAGCAGCAGCTACACATGGTGATGTTGTTATTCAGGATATTATTCCTAAGCATATGGAATCAATATCTGCCAAGTTAATTGAGATGGGCTGTAAGATTGAAGAAGGTGACGACAGCTTAAGAGTTATAGCAGAGGGCTGTACACTTAAGAGTACTAATGTTAAGACTTTGCCATATCCTGGATTTCCAACAGATATGCAGCCACAGATTTCAGTTGTACTTGCACTTGCTGAAGGTTCAAGTATGGTAACTGAGAGCATATTTGAGAACAGATTCAAATATGTTGATGAGCTTGGAAGAATGGGTGCCAAGATTAAGGTTGAGGGTAACACAGCCTATATTGAAGGCGTTAAGAGTTTTTGTGGAGTGCAGCTTAATGCACCTGATTTAAGAGCAGGAGCAGCACTTGTTATTGCTGCGCTCGCAGCGGATGGTATTTCAGAGATTGATGATATCGAATATATCCAGAGAGGTTATGAGGATTTTGAAGGAAAGATTACTAACCTTGGTGGAATTATTAAAAGAGTTGATTCAGAAAGAGAACTTCAGAAGTTCAGGCTCAAGATAGGTTAATTGCAGGCTGTAGCGGATATTCCGTTACAGCTGTTTTAATTTATATTTAATAAAATTAATACATTTGTAATGTTACAAATATCCCTGTATATGGTAGTATTGAGAGGAAAAGGGGTTAATTATGAAGCTAAAGAATAAGTTGTATATTTCTTTCTGTATTATGGTTATACTTCCTGTGCTGCTGAGTGGTCTTGCTCTGGGAGGTCTGTATTGTGTACAGAAGGAAAGCATTGAGAGAACATATAATGTAGATGATGGGGCAATTCTTGTTGGCGTATATTCACCTATAATACTTTTTGGAAAGATTACTGACAGCATATATAAGGATATGAAGACGGAGGTTGATACTTCGCCGGAGCAGTTTACTAATAAGGAATATCTTGATGAATTATCAGGAGAGCTGTCATATAAGATGTCCTGTCTTGTTGTAAGAAGGAATGGAATTATTATATATAATTCAACAGAAGCACCAGACAGCGAAATTGTAAAGATTCTTCCTGATTATTCTGCTGATGAAGAGAATGTTTCTGATGTTGGAACTTACAAGGGTGGAGAGTACCAGAGTCTTATAAAACAGCTTAATTTTAAGGATTCAGAAGATAATTTTTACAGCGTGTCAATTGTTACTTCATTGAAACAGATTCTTCCACAGGTTAAGACATTTATAATGCAGGTTATATTTGTTATAATTATGGTGTTAATTATTACAAGTCTTGGACTTACTCTGTGGATATACAGTTCTATTGTTAAGCCACTTAATAAGCTGAAGCTTGCAACTGATAATATTAAAGAAGGCAATATGGATTTCGAGATGCCAAAGGTATCTAATAATGAAATCGGAGATGTATGCCGGGATTTTGAGGAGATGAGAGTCGTACTTAAGCAGAGTGCGGAGGATAAGATTAAGTCTGATGCCGAGGAAAAGGAGCTTATCAGAAATATTTCACATGACTTAAAGACACCGCTTACGGCTATTAAAGGATATGTAGAAGGCTTGCGTGACGGAATTGCCAACACGCCTGAAAAGCAGGCTAAGTATATCCAGACTATTGCTAACAAGGTTAATGATATGGACAAGCTGATTGATGAGCTTACTATATATTCAAGGCTTGATACTAACAGGGTTCCATATACATTTGTCAGATGTAATGTAAGTGACTATTTTGGAGACTGTTGTGAAGAGATAGGCACTGAGCTTGAGGCAAGCCAGATTGAACTGGAATATAATGACCATCTTACTGAGCCGGCATATATGAATGTTGATCCGGAGCAGCTAAAGAGGGTTGTTAATAATATTATAAGTAACTCGGTTAAGTATATGGCTGAGGGACGACAGGGAAAGATTAAGATTGACCTGTACGATGAAGGCGACTACATTCATGCAATATTCTCAGATAACGGTATTGGCATTGCAGCTAAAGATGTTGAGAGAATATTTGAGCGTTTCTATAGAACTGATGAGTCAAGAAACAGCAAGCATGGTGGAAGTGGTATTGGTCTTGCAATTGTTAAGAAGATTGTCGAAGACCACAAAGGAAAGATATGGGCAGAGAGTGTAGAGGGCGAAGGCACGACCATGCATCTTAATCTGCTTAAAGCAAAGGATGAAGAGAATCCTGAGAATGCATAATGAAACTACACGAAAGGGGACTGGCTATGAGCAAGATATTAATTGTAGAAGATGAAGAGAGTATTGCAGATATTGAGAAGGATTACCTTGAACTTAACGGATATGAGGTTGAGGTATGTAATGATGGAACAAGTGGCCTTGCGGCTGCACTGCATGAGGATATTGATATGTGTATCCTTGATATCATGCTTCCCGGAACTGATGGTTTCGAGATATGCAAGCAGGTAAGAGAAGTTAAGGATATCCCTATTATCATGGTATCTGCCAAGAAGGAAGATATTGATAAGATAAGAGGGCTTGGAGTTGGTGCGGATGATTACATGACCAAGCCATTCAGCCCTAGTGAGCTTGTTGCAAGAGTAAAGGCACATCTTGCAAGATATGACAGACTTGTAAGTAATTCTAAGAACAATAACAATATTATTGAAATCAGAGGAATAAAGATTGATAAGACAGCAAGAAGAGTATTTGTTAATGGTGAAGAAAAGCCATTTACAACAAAGGAATTCGACCTTCTTACATTCCTTGCAGAGAATCCTAACCATGTCTTCACTAAGGAAGAACTTTTCAAGGAAATCTGGGATATGGATTCAATCGGTGACATTGCAACTGTAACCGTACACATCAAGAAAATCAGAGAGAAGATTGAGCTTGATACAAGCAAGCCTCAGTATATCGAGACTATATGGGGTGTGGGATACAGATTTAAGATGTAATTGACGGAAGTTTTGACAAAGACCTGCGTACATAATGTTCGCAGGTCTTATATTTTTGTTGATTATTGGACTCAGCCGGGCATGAAATCAGGCACAATACTATATGTTTCATTTTCAATTGTAAGTGAAACTGCACACAGCGCAATCTGGTTTCTTTTAAGTGCCACTGCTTTAACGGTGTTATCCATGCCGCAATCAGCAGTGGCGTATTTATAATCTCCAACAAGCGGATGTCTGCGGCTTGCAAACTGAACTCTTATCTGGTGATGTCTGCCGGTAATCAGATGTATTCTTACATGTGTAATGTCTTTAACTTCATCATAAGATATCACTTCATATTCAAGTTTTGAAAGCTTTGCTTCTTTATCATTAGCGGCGTCGTCGGATGGGACTATGGCTGATGTGTTCGTTCTTCCATCTTTCTTTAAATAATCAACAAAAGTTCCTTTTAGTTCGGATAGTTTTCCACATATTAAGGCTTCATATTGTTTATTAAATCCGCCCTCCTTCTGCATTAGTGTGGAATACTTTGCTGCTGCAGACTTATTCTTTGCAATAAGAACAAGTCCCGAAACCGGCCGGTCAAGGCGGTTGATTATTGCTGCATATGCAGGCTTTCCCTGTGAAGCGTTGTAAGTCATAACTTCGCTTACAAGGTCCAAATCAAATCCTTTCGCACCCTGGGATAGCTGTCCTGCTGGTTTATTCACTATAATAATGTCTTTAGTTTCGTGTATTATATTAAGCATGGTTGTGTCCTTTTAATGTTTTTATTAAGAATACATGCGTTTTAATAATTAATCAACAACATTCGGCGAATAAATGTCCCAGCCATGCGCACACTAATTAAACGATAAGTATTAGCAGGTGCGAGGTGGCATATGGGTGAAAATGTGTGGGATTTCAGGAAGCGGCTGACGCTTCTTTTGGCGAGTGCCGTTATTATTGCGGTGGTTTTCTTTATATTTAAAGTACTTTTCTATTATGTGTGGCCTTTCTTGCTTGCATTTTGTTTTGCGGTGCTGCTTCAGAAGCCGATAGTGGGGCTGGCGAAACTTTTAAGGGAGAAAAAGACGCTTGCTGCAAGTATAGTTGTAACAATGGTGACGCTTATTATTCTTTCAGTGCTGTTGTATGTCGGTTATATGGCGTTTCGCGAACTTAAAGATTTCATAGCCAATTTTGATGAGAATATTAACAGCCTTGATGGGCAGTTTAAGCTTGTATGCTGCCGTATTGATGGCTGGATTAAGTTGAAAGAAGGCTGCAGTTACGCATTTTTTGAAAAATGTAAAGGGATAATTATAGATGGAGACGGACAGCAGATGTTCTTTACAATTATGAGAAAACATTCTGTTCCGGTTATAACATGGTGCGTTATGGCGGTTGCCGGACTTGTGGTGTGCTTTATTGGAACGATATATGCGGCGGCTGGAATTGAGAAGTACAGGAGCTGGCGGGAGAACACTATATTTAAGGACGAAGTCGGGGCGGTGCATGTGGGACTTCGCAATTTGATAAATGTATATTTCAGGGTGCAGCTTATTATAATGTCGATAAATATTGTGGTGTGTTCAACAGCATTTTTAATGATAGGCAATCCATATGCGATTCTTCTTGGTGTGCTGACTGGGATTATTGACGCACTTCCGATATTTGGTACGGGAACGGTACTGATACCATGGGCTGTGGGAAGCCTGCTTTTCGGACATGTGAAAAATGCGGTGATTCTTGTGGTGTTGTATATTGTCACATATTTTGTGAGGGAGATTATGGAGTCAAAATGTATGGGTGACAGAATGGGAATTGCGCCATTTACAATGCTTGCGGTTATATATATCGGGATACTTGTGTATGGGGTTGTCGGATTTATTCTTGGACCAATATCATATTGTATAATAAAAGCACTTGTTCTTTACTTGAAAAGCATTTTAGAACATGATAAACTCTAGTGGTGCCGTCAATGGCAGGCGGACAATGCGAAGCAGCATTCGCATCAGGCTCCGTATGAAACGGGTCTGTAATGTCATAGAAAGAGGTTTATTATGGCAGAAGATAAGAAATTAGTAGAAGCGATTACATCCATGAAAGAGGATTTCGCTCAGTGGTACACAGATGTGTGTAAGAAGGCAGAGCTTATGTCTTACTCAAGCGTCAAGGGATGCATGATTTTTAAGCCGGCTGGATATGCAATCTGGGAGAATATTAAGAATGAGATGGACAGAAGATTCAAGGAAACAGGTGTTGAGAATGTTTATCTTCCAATGTTCATTCCAGAGAGCCTTCTTGAGGTTGAGAAGGATCATGTAGAAGGATTTGCACCAGAAGTTGCATGGGTAACTTATGGCGGACTTAATCCACTTCAGGAAAGAATGTGTGTAAGACCTACATCAGAGACACTTTTCTGTGATTTCTATAAAGATGAGATACAGTCATACAGAGATTTACCAAAGGTATATAACCAGTGGTGTTCAGTTGTAAGATGGGAAAAGGAGACAAGACCTTTCCTTCGTTCAAGAGAGTTCTTATGGCAGGAAGGCCATACAGCACATGCTACAGCAGAAGAGGCTGAGGCACGTACACAGCAGATGCTTAACCTTTACGCTGATTTCTGTGAGGAAGTTCTTGCAATTCCTGTAATTAAGGGACGTAAGACTGATAAGGAGAAGTTTGCAGGTGCAGAGGCTACTTATACTATCGAGGCGCTTATGCATGATGGTAAGGCCCTCCAGTCAGGTACAAGCCATAACTTTGGTGATGGATTTGCCAAAGCATTTGGTATCCAGTACACAGACAAGGATAATAAGTTAAAATATGTTCACCAGACTTCATGGGGAACAACAACAAGACTTATTGGTGCTGTTATTATGACTCACGGTGATGATTCAGGACTTGTGCTTCCACCTAAGGTGGCACCTGTTCAGGTTGATGTTATTCCTATTATGCAGAAGAAGGCGGGCGTTCTTGACAAGGCTTATGAAGTTGGCCAGGCTCTTAAGGCAGCAGGACTTCGTGTTAAGGTTGATGATTCAGATAAGAATCCAGGCTGGAAGTTCTCTGAGCAGGAGATGCGTGGTATCCCTGTAAGAGTTGAGATGGGACCAAGAGATATCGAGGCTAATCAGGCTGTTATCGTTCGTCGTGATACAAGAGAAAAGATTACTGTATCTATCGATGAGCTTGCGGACAAGATTCCTGAGATTCTTGATACTATCCAGAAGGATATGCTTGAGAGAGCAAGAGCTCACAGAGATGCTCATACATACACAGCTCTTGATTATGATGAATTCAAGGATACAGCAGCTAATAAGGCTGGATTCATCAAGGCTATGTGGTGTGGAGACCAGGCTTGTGAGGACAAGATTAAGGAAGATACTACATGTACATCAAGATGTATGCCATTCGCACAGGAGAAGTTAAGTGATGTGTGCGTATGCTGTGGTAAGCCAGCTAAGGCTATGGTTTACTGGGGTAAGGCATATTAATTAAATATAAGATGGGAATTAACTAAAAGAATCCCCCACCAGATTTGCCGGAAAGGTACTGGTGAGGGATATTTTTTTATATTATTTAATATGTTCAATCATAGCAATCAGAGTTGCTTTGTCGTTGAGCTTGGGATTCTCTATAACTATATCAAGCAGGGATTTGAGAGTTTCACCGATTTCGTGTCCCTGAAGACCGTATTCAATAAGGTCATTTCCTGATATATCGAGGTCTTTAATTGTAAAGCAGTCGCCGCGCTCCAGGATATCTGTTGCAAGGCGTTTAAGAGTAAGGAGATGCTTTACTTTTGCTGGATTGCCGATTCCTGTAATTTCTTCTGAAGCCCGTATTACTGACATCATAAGTTCATGCCACAGAGGAAGAAATTCTCTGCCATATTTGTTAAGTGCAGTACGTACAGCGGGTTCTGTTTCATCTATATCGATTTTTGACAATTCAACAAGCTTAGATACTGTGTCAACTGTCTTGTTATCCATTTTCAATGCGCGGAGTGTTTTTGCTGCTTCATCAGGTGCAGAAGTTATGAAAAGTGCAGCGTAGCGCAGGTATATATTATCCGGGGTGTGTCGTAAGGTGGCAAGTATCTTGCGGCTGTAACGGCCCTTTAATGCATTGTCAATTACCGGAAGTATTGGTGCGAAAAGTCCCGCTTCTGAATATTCAGATACATAATCGGGATGTGCTGACATAAGAGTTTTGCCAAGCTCCACATGCACTCGTTCCATGCTTATTTTACTGATTGACGGAGCAAGCTTTTTAATTGCGTTCCATGTTAGCCCGTCAATGGTAAATCCAAGCTGTGCAGAAAATCTTATGGCACGCATCATTCTTAATGCATCCTCTGTAAATCTTAATTCTGGTTTACCAACACAACGGATTATTTTCGTATCTAAATCGCCAAGTCCGTTGAATTCATCAACAAATCCATCAGTATCGTTGTATGCCATTGCATTTATTGTAAAATCACGGCGGCACAGGTCGTCTACAAGGCTGGCAGAAAATTCAACAGATTTAGGATGTCTGCCGTCTTCATATTCTCCATCAATTCTGTAAGTGGTCACTTCATATCCTGTTTTATTAATCATGACAGTCACGGTTCCGTGTGCAATTCCTGTGTCTATCGTTCTTTTAAAGAAAGATTTCACCTGGGCTGGTACAGCAGAAGTTGTTATGTCCCAGTCATCAGGTGTGCGTCCAAGGATACTGTCCCTTATACAGCCACCAACTGCATACGCTTTAAATCCATGCTCTTCTATTGTATGTATAATATTCCTGACTGCTTCCGGCATGTCAATATGGTAGTTTTCAGGCATAATCTCCCCCTGCAATAATGTTTATTATAAATGTGAGGAAAAACTCACATCTACTTATTATAAGAAAAAAATACATTTTCATCAAGATACGGATTCACAGGAATATAGATGCATTTATTTTCATAAGATAAGGCAGACGTAGGCGTATGTGCAGGAGACGTCTGTATCAAGTGCAGAAACGGGGGATTTTATGAACGATAAATCATTAGAGTGTCTTAAATTTTATGATATGCAGATTAAGAAAATGGTAAAAGGTCGTGGAGGAATAATCCTTTTTACTGACAGGGGATGCAGGCTTTTTCTTGAATGCAGCAGAAATGACGGGTTTTATCTGCGGGATGAGGCAGTGACAAATGCAGTATCAGAGGCAGGATTTAACAATGTTGATTCATATGTAAGAAATCAGGATGGGGAACTTTTTACAGTGGGAGATGACGGGCGGAAATATGTGATGAAAAACTGGTTTGGCGGCAGGGAATGTGATGTCAAGTCTGTAAATGATGTTGTGGGGGCAGTGAGAACACTGGCGCAGCTGCATATTTGTTTAAATGTTGTTTCTTCTGCCGGAGTTAAATATGTGCAGGAAGGTGAAAATCAGAATATGATGAGGCATTGGGAGTGCATGGCGCTGGCGGAGTCAGAAGATTACGGGCAGGAGGCAGAGCTGAAAGCAAGCGAAAGCCGCACACAGAATATTTATGTCCAGTTTGATAAGGGCGCAGGGATGAGACAGAACCTTGATAGGCACACAAAGGAGATTAAGAAAGCCGCTAATTATATGCGTGGCAAGAAGAAGAAAAATGAATTTGAACAGATAGCACTTGGCGCGATAGATACATTTTACAAAGAGGCAGATAATGCAAGTGAACTGCTTAAATCAGAACAGTTCGATGAGCGTTTTGAGAGGATGGAACAGACACGTGAGTTAGTACATGGCAGTTATAATTACCATAATGTTTTTCTTGATACGGAAAATGGAGGTTCTGCCGTAACTAATTTCGAAAAATGCCATAATGACTGTCAGGTCGTTGATTTATACCAGTTCTTAAGAAAGGTTATGGAAAAGCATGACTGGGATATCAATGTGGCATACAGGATTGTTGATGAATATGATAAATTAAAACCTCTTGCAGATGTAGACCTTGATATGCTGGTTGCATTGTTAAGTTTTCCGGAAAAATTCTGGAAGATTATTAACCAGTATTATAATGCCGGAAAAGCGTGGGTTCCGGCAAAGAATATAGATAAGCTGAAAGTTGTTATTTCACAGAATATACAAAGAAGAGAATTAATTGATAAAATGTGTGGTCTGTGATAAAATCGGAGGATACGAGGGGATAAGTTTTTTGCGAGGAATGTATATGGAACGAAAGTATAAGAATGTACATATTATTAAAAGGATATTGGCAATATGTCTGGTTGTGATATTCTGTGTAGGAACGACTGCATGTACGGCATCCGGTAACAATAGCAGCAATGCAATGGTGCCAGGAAGCAGTATCACACCGGCACCAACTGTTAATAAGGATATAAAAGGTGATGGGGAGAATCCTACATTTACAGGTGTACTTTCCCAGCGTGATATAAGTGACCTTAAAATGAGGTTTGTTGATATATCCACAGGAACAGAATATGAAGTGCCTTATTCAGGTGGCACAGATATTCAGGATGCATACGGTAAGGTAAAGGCTGCGGCAACCATGGATATGGGAGGCATATATGATGTATATGTCGATAAGAAGGGCAAAGCGACTAAGATATATGGAAACAGTGATGCCTGGGCGAGATACGATGTTTCAGGAATTACTGTAGATGAGAGTTCAAGGAAATTAAGTATTGGTGCATCCAATATGGTATATGAAAGCTACACAGTTGTACTTTCTGGAGATGAGAGAATAAGCATTGCACAGCTTGTTGATCAGGATAAGCTGGTTATAAGAGGCGTGGGAGAAAAGGTTTATTCTGTTGATGTGACAGAGGGACACGGATACCTTAAGTTTACAGGAGTTGATGCACTAAGCGGTGGATATGTAAGTATTGGAAACAGACAGCTTCTTGGTATTACTCCGGATATGCTTGTAACTGCACCTGTTGGTACATTTACAGTTAATGTCCGTAATGGCAGTCTGTCATCAAGTAAGACTGTTACTATATCAAAGGATGCAACTACGACAGTTGATTTTTCAGAAGTCCAGACTGATCCTGTTAAAACAGGTGCGGTTAATTTCTCGGTTACTCCGTCTGGTGCGGTAATGAGTATAGATGGAACGGAGGTTGATTATTCATCCCCTGTTTCTTTGACTTATGGAACTCACAGAATTAAGCTGGTAGCCAATCATTATCAGGAATATTCTGAAATTATAAATGTTAATTCTCCGTATGTAACCAAGGTTATTGATATGAGTGCTTCAAGTACTACTACAACAACAGCGGCAGATAATACAAGTGGATACAAAGTATCAATTACAGCACCTAAGGGGGCTTCACTTTATGTAAATAGTGAGTATATTGGTACTGTGCCATGCACATTTGACAAGTCATCAGGCAAGAAGACGATTACACTTTCACAGAATGGATATAATACTGTTAGTTATACGATTTCTATTGCTAATACATCCGGAGATCTGACATATGCATTTCCAGATATGGTTTCCGGTGGAACGCAGGAGACAACCACACAGACACAGATACCTACGGTTACACAGGCTGGAACGAAGATATCCAATAAGTAGGAATTAATAAGGAGATAAAGAATTATGAATATTTCATTTTCACCACCAGATATAACAGAAGAGGAGATTCAGGCAGTTGCCGAGGCTCTGAGGTCAGGCTGGATTACTACAGGACCAAGAACCAAAGAGTTTGAAAGACAGATTGCAGAATTTACGGGTGCAAAAAAGGCAGCATGTCTTAATTCAGCTACAGCATGTTTAGAGACTGCACTCCGTCTGTTAGGGATAGGAGAAGGTGATGAGGTTATTGTACCGGCATACACTTATACAGCATCTGCAAGTGTTGTTGCCCATGTTAATGCCAAGCTGGTTCTTATTGATGTGGAGGAAGGCACATATCATCTTGATTATGATGAGCTTGAGTCTGCAATAAATGAAAAAACCAAGGCTGTCATACCTGTAGATATCGGCGGAGTTATGGTCGATTATGACAGGATAAGAAATATTGTCGAGAGTAAAAAGAATATATTTAAGGCTTCAACACCGCTTCAGGAGGCACTTGGCAGAGTTGCAATTGTTGCTGATTCTGCACATGGTTTCGGAGCAAGTGAGGGTGGTGTTATGAGTGGAATGAAGGCTGACTTTACAAGCTTTTCATTTCATGCAGTCAAGAACCTTACAACAGCAGAAGGCGGAGCTCTTACATGGAGAAGTATTCCGGGAGTTGATGATGAGGATATCTATAAGCAGATAATGCTTTACTCACTTCACGGACAGTCTAAGGATGCACTTGCAAAGACTAAGCTTGGTGCATGGGAATATGATATCAAGGGAACTTATTACAAATGCAATATGACTGATATTATGGCTTCTATTGGGCTTGTACAGCTTAAGAGATATCCGGGACTTCTTAAGAGAAGAAGAGATATAATTGAGAGATATACACAAGGGATTGCAGCCGATGATGTGGATATTATGAAGCATTTTACAGATGAATATACTTCAAGTGGTCATCTGTATCTTGTAAGGCTTCTTGGAAAGGATGTTAAGGAGCGTAATGAACTGATTACAAGACTTGCTGAGGCAGGTGTTGCAACTAATGTACATTTTAAGCCGCTTCCAATGCATACGGCATATAAGAACATGGGATTTGATATTAAGGATTTTCCACATTCATATAATATGTATCGTAATGAGATTACACTGCCGCTTCATACATGTCTTACTGATGAACAGGTAGAATATGTAATAGAGCAGTTTAACAGAATGAAATAATCGGACATTAGTTATACAACAACAAAAAGGGGATTGATTACGATGGAGTTAAGACCATGGCAGCTTATTCCTGATGAAATGAGAACTAAGGAAGTAAGAAAATACTATAATATACTTATGAAACACAGAATGTGGTTAGAGATGAAAAGAGTGCTTGATGTTATTGTTGCTGGTATTATGCTGGCAGTTTTAATTATTCCAATGGGAATAATTGCACTTGCAATCAGACTTGATTCACCGGGACCTGTTTTTTTCAGGCAGGCGAGAGTAACACAGTATGGAAGAATTTTTCGTATATACAAGTTCAGGACTATGGTTGACAATGCAAGTAAGCTAGGGGCAGCAGTGACTGTAGATAATGATTCAAGAATTACTAAGGTTGGTGCATTTTTACGAAAGTACAGAATGGACGAGTTTCCTCAGCTTTTTAATATACTTGCAGGGGATATGACTCTTGTCGGAACAAGACCGGAAGTTCCTAAGTATGTTAAGAAGTACACTAAGGAGATGTATGCGACACTTCTTTTGCCGGCAGGACTTACATCAAGGACAAGTATTGCTTATAAGGATGAGGACAAGCTTCTTGGTGAGGCTGTTGATGAAAAAAGTACAGATAATATATATCTGAATGAAGTATTACCGGCAAAAATGCGTTATAACCTTGAAAGTATGAAACATTTTGGCGTGAAAGCTGATGCGGCTGTATTGTGGGATACATTTACATCAGTAGTTGGAAGTGAAAGAATGACTGTTAAGAAGTAGGTAGAGTATGTTTATTACAATTGCCGTTATTGCATATAATGAGGAGAATACGATAAAGAATATTCTTGATGACATAAGCAGACAGGATTATGATCATAATCTTATGGAAGTTGTGCTTGTTGATTCTGCATCAACTGATGGAACGAAGGCGGTTATGCAGAAGTTTGCTGATGAGAATAAGATGGGAGCAAGACAGATAGTTGTGCTTGATAATCCTAAGAAGACGCTTCCGTGTGGATGGAACGTGCTGCTCGATAATTATACAGGGGAAGCTGTTATAAGAGTTGATGCGCATGCACATATCCCGGTGGATTTTGTCAGCAAGAATGTTAAAGTTTTAGAAGAAGGCGAGATGGTTGTTGGTGGTGTCCGACCTAATATAGTTGATGAAGAGACACCATGGAAGGATACACTTCTTCTTGCCGAGAGTTCTATGTTTGGTTCAAGCATAGCACCTTACCGTAATGGCGGGAATGGAACGGAAGAAAAGATATATATGAAATCGCTGTTCCATGCTGCATATAGAAGGGAAGTTTTTGAAAAAATCGGACATTATAATGAGTCTCTTGCAAGAACTGAGGATAATGAAATTCATTACCGTATGAGAAAAGCAGGGTTTAAATTAAGATTCTGTCCGGATATAATATCATACCAGCATACAAGAAGTTCACTTCCTAAGATGCTTAAGCAGAAATATGGCAATGGATACTGGATTGGAAAGACAAGCAAGGTATGTCCAGGATGCCTTTCTGTATATCATTTTGTTCCGTGGGCTTTTGTCATGGCTATTATTGTTACAACAGTTGCAAGTGTGTCATGTAAGCTGCTTGCTGTGAAGTCGTTTTTTTCTCGTATTGTATACGGACTTACAGGACTTATGTGGGGAGCATACTGGCTGTTGGCGGTGGTTATGTCGGTAGTTGCAGTAATAGGAGCTAAGAAGGAACGCAATAAAACATGTTTTGCACTGCCATTTTTATTTTTCCTGTTGCATATTTCTTATGGAATTGGTACAGTATGTGGGTTAGCTGCTAAAAAGCCTGCTAAAGAAACGAGGAACAGATGATGGGTGAGACTAAAAAGGATAGAATACAGCTTCTGGTAAGAAGATTTTTCTTGTTTTTAACAGATACATTTTTACTGAATGCATGCGTATATCTGTCGCTTATTATGAGATTTGATGTAGGTATTGTATCTATAGAACCTCAGTATATTAGTAATTATGTAGAGAACATGCTTCCGTACACGATAATGTCTCTGCTTATATTCTGGCTGTTCAGACTTTATCACAGTCTGTGGCAGTATGCGAGTATAGCTGAGGTGTACAGAATTGCTGAAGCGTGTATTATTGTAGAATTAGTGCATTTCTTAAGTAATAAGATTGCGGGTAATATGCTTCCTAGAAGCTGTTATTTTAATGCGGCAATATACCTTATTATTGCAATATGTGCAAGTCGTTTTATGTACAGAATGATAAGAACTGTTCTTAACAAATACAGAAATATTAAGACTTCCAACAATGTAATGATTATTGGTGCCGGAGAGGCAACTAATGTCATTATGAGAGAAATACAGAATTCGAGCTATCTTGCCAACTCTAATATTGCATGTATTATTGATGATGACCGCCGCAAGGTTGGTAAATACATACGAGGCGTAAAGGTTATAGGAACAAGGGACAAGATTAAGGAAGCAGCAAAGCTTTATGATATTGATGAGATTATATTTGCAATTCCATCAGCATCTAATGAAGTTAAAAGGGATATATTAAACATTTGTAAAGAGACTGATTGTACTCTTAAGATTCTGCCAGGTGTATATCAGATGGTAGATGGAGAGATTAATGTTAACTCTATCCGTAATGTTGATGTGCTTGACCTTCTTGGAAGAGACCCGATTGAAGTAGATATTGAATCTATCATGGATTATGTCAAGGATAAGGTCATTATGGTAACAGGTGGTGGCGGTTCTATTGGTTCAGAGCTGTGTCGCCAGCTTGTAAGTCACAAGCCTAAGCAGCTCATTATATTTGATATATATGAGAATAATGCCTATGATATTCAGCAGGAATTAAAGATTAATTATCCTGATGCCAATGTTGTTACGCTTATTGGTTCGATAAGAAATGTTTCAAGACTTGAAAGCGTATTTGCACAGTATAAGCCAGATATTGTATATCATGCAGCAGCACATAAGCATGTACCGCTTATGGAAGTCAGTCCTGATGAGGCTGTTAAGAATAATGTTGTCGGTACATGGAATGTTGCAAGGATGGCTGATAAGTATGGGGTTAAGAAGTTTGTTATGATAAGTACAGATAAGGCTGTTAATCCAACAAATGTAATGGGAGCAACAAAGCGTATCTGTGAGATGATTGTTCAGACGTATAACGAGATATCCAAGACAGATTTCGTTGCTGTAAGATTCGGTAATGTACTTGGAAGTAACGGTTCAGTCATTCCTCTTTTTAAGAGACAGATTGAGGCTGGTGGACCGGTTACGGTTACAGATCCTAATATTATAAGATATTTCATGACAATACCGGAGGCTGTTTCGCTTGTTCTTCAGGCAGGCGCGTATGCCAAAGGTGGAGAAATATTTATTCTTGATATGGGTGAACCGGTTAAGATTGATGACCTTGCAAAGAATCTTATCAGACTGTCAGGTTATACACTTGGCGTTGATATGGAGATTAAATATACGGGACTCAGACCGGGAGAAAAATTATATGAGGAACTTCTTATGAAAGAGGAAGGACTTCAGGAGACGGATAATAAGCTTATTCATATTGGAAAACCGATTGAGTTTGACAAGGAGAATTTCTTTGATAATCTTGAGAAACTTAAGGAAGAAGCTTATTCAGAGACAGGTAATATAAGAGAGTATCTTAAGAAGGTGGTTGATACTTATCATCCGGATGGCCATTAATTTTACCTGATTTTAAAATGTATTTATACGGGGGAGAAGGTATATGGGGATATATCAGAAGTTAAAGTTTTTAATTGGAAAGGTAACTGTGCTTATTATGGCAGTTATCTTTCCTTTTGCTGTTATTGCACAGAACAGAAAAGTATCATCGGCTTTTTGCAATATTTTTATAGCACTGGCGCTGCTGGTATTGCTGTGTGCAGTTATTAATAAGCTGATTAACAGTAAAGATGGTTTTAAAGATATTATAACTACGGGGATTAAAAGCAGATGTGTTGTGCCAGGTATTCTGATATTACTGTCAGTAGTGTGGTGCTTTATATCACCGGCTGCAGGTTATGAATTCAGCGGAACCGGAAGCATAATTCAGGGAATGTTATTGTTTATAGGATGTGCATGTATATATATTGTTATATCTGAATGTTATTCGTATGAAGAAACAGATATGGTGATTATGATTTTTGCATCTGTAATTATAAATATAATTACAATATTGAGATTCTTAATTTCTGCTAAAGGCTGTACAGATGAGTATTGTATGTATACGATTATGATGTTTGCAGTTTGTGTGTATGCATTCCTTTTATCAGATGATAATAAAAAAATATATTATCTGACAGCGGCTGGTTTATGTGAAATGGGGCTTATATCTGCAACATGTAATATGGCTGTTACGGGCATGGTGATAGTGCTTCTTGTTATGCTGCCAATAGCATTAAGAAAATATGAATGCTTTACGAGATATGAACTTATAGTGCTTATGATTTTTATTCTGGGAAGGCTGTTTGCATATATAAATGTATTTACTAATAAGGTTATTGCATTGTCTGCGTCATCAGCATTTCTTACATCATATAAGACAACGGCATTTATAATAGCCGGTTGTATAATATATATGATGCTTATAATATTTGATGACAGAGTTAAGGGATGTATAAAAAATATCAGAAAAGTTGTGTTAAACCGTATATATATATGTATTACAGGATTGGATATAATTGGGATAATTACAATTGTTATGATTAATAATTACAGACATAATTATACTTTTTATCTAATGATTTTTATAGGAATTATTCAGATATTGATGTCTGTTGCAGTGTTTATATTTACAACGCATAATGTGCTGGAATCAATAGAGGACAGGACTAAACCAGAGAAAGATATTAGCAATAGCAATGATGATTCTTTGCTGCAGGGATATGGAAGCAGATATATGATAACGGCAATAGGAATGGCGGTAATAGCATATATTCTGCAGGGAACAGGAAATCTATTTAAATTCGAGGTCTTCCCGGTGTTTATATGTTTTGCAGCAATAATGAGTACATATAATAAAAACTGCGGTTCATAAGAGCCGCAGTTTTTATTATAATAATTAATCAAACTTAAATGTGTTCTCAAGTGTATCCCAAAGCTGGTCCTTATCACTTAAGTTAAGCTTTGTTCCATCGCTTAAAGCGTAGCCTTCGCCTGAAGCTGAGCCATTGTAAGTGCCTGTAAGCTCTGGCCATTCAATACCGATTGCCGGGTCATTCCATGCAAGACCGCCCTCGTCGTTAGGATGATAGAAGTCATCGCACTTGTAGCAGAATTCCGCTGTATCAGTAAGAACGAGGAAGCCGTGTGCAAATCCCTTAGGGATAAGGAACTGCTTCTTATTCTCCTCTGTGAGAAGGATTCCATACCACTTTCCATAAGTTTCAGAGTCTGTACGAAGGTCAACAGCTACATCAAAAACGGCTCCCTTGATAGCTCTTACAAGCTTTGTCTGTGGGAAATGCTTCTGGAAGTGAAGACCACGAAGAACACCCTTAGTACTCATAGACTGGTTGTCCTGAACAAAGTTAATATTGATACCAGCTTCTTCCATATCGCGCTGGCTGTATGTTTCCATAAAATATCCACGGTTATCGCCGTGAACAGCAGGAGTGATGACACAAAGTCCTTCGATACCTGCGACATTCTTTTCAATTGTAATCTGTCCCATGATAAAATCTCCTTATTAATGTTTATATAGTGATGCATTATAATAATGTGCCGGATTAGATTTCGCCGATTTCTTTTAAGAATCTGTGAAGAGCATCCTGCCATGTTGGAAGCGGAGTGAATCCGTTAGCAGTAAGCTTGCTCTTATCTAAACGGCTGTTAAAAGGTCTTGCAGCTTTAGAAATGCCGTATTCAGCAGTAGTAACAGGTGTAACCTTAGTAGAAAGACCTGCCTGTGCATAGATTTCCTTAGTAAAGTCATACCATGAAATGTATCCACCTTCATTAGTTGCATGGTAATAACCGTATTTGTCAGTTTCAACCATATCAACAAGAAGTCTTGCAAGATCTAAAGTGTAAGTTGGAGTACCAATCTGGTCGTTGACAACACGAACCTCGTCATGAGTCTTTCCAACATTAAGCATAGTCTTAATAAAGTTCTTTCCATTAACACCAAATACCCATGCAATACGCACGATAAAGTATTTATCAAGAGTGTTAGAAACAGCAAGTTCTCCGGCAAGCTTAGTCTCTCCATATACATTAAGAGGCTTGTAGTCCTTGCAGTCTGGTTCCCAAGGTGTTTCACCCTGACCATCAAATACATAATCAGTGCTGATGTATACCATCTTGCAGTCAAGCTGCTTACAGACATTTGCAATATTCTGAGTACCATCTGCATTGATAGCCTTAACCTTGGCTTTCTTATCATCATCTTCGGCAGCGTCAACGGCTGTCCATGCTGCGCAGTGAATTACAACATCAGGTGAAACATTAGTGATAACTTCAGAAACCTGGGCAGCATCAGTTATATCCATAGGTACATATTCGGCTGTTGTGACAGCGCTTCCATCAGCAACTCCTGAATATTCAGGTGCGATGTCGCTGCCAACGCCTGTATGACCTCTGCCTATCAGTTCATTCATAACGTCGTGGCCGAGCTGACCGCCAACGCCGGTAACTAATATCTTCATGTCAAATCTCCTTACAGAATAAATGTGTTAATTAGCGGTTGCTATACATTTTCTTATAGTAGTTCTGATATTCGCCAGAAATGATTGTCTCCCACCATTCCTTATTATCAAGATACCACTGGATTGTCTTCTTGATACCATCTTCAAACTTAGTTTCTGGAAGCCATCCTAATTCATTGTGAATCTTAGTTGGATCGATAGCGTAACGCATATCATGTCCCTTTCTGTCACCTACATGAACGATAAGTGATTCAGGCTTTCCAAGTTCCTTGCAGATAAGCTTAACGATATCAATATTTCTCTTCTCGTTGTGTCCACCAACGTTGTATACTTCACCAACACGTCCCTTATGGATAATAAGGTCGATAGCCTTGCAGTGATCCTCAACATAGAGCCAGTCACGAACGTTAAGACCTTCGCCATAAACTGGAAGTGGCTTATCGTTAAGGGCATTAGCAATCATAAGAGGGATAAGCTTCTCTGGGAAGTGGTATGGTCCATAGTTATTAGAGCATCTTGAAATAGTAACAGGAAGTCCATAAGTTCTGTGGTAAGCAAGAACAAGTAAGTCTGCGCCAGCCTTTGATGAGCTGTATGGGCTTGATGTATGGATAGGTGTCTCTTCTGTGAAGAAAAGGTCAGGTCTGTCAAGTGGAAGATCGCCGTATACTTCATCAGTAGATACCTGATGGTATCTCTGAATACCGTACTTTCTGCAGGCATCCATAAGAACCTGTGTACCAAGAATATTGGTTGTAAGGAAAACTTCCGGGTTCTCAATAGAACGGTCAACGTGTGACTCAGCAGCGAAGTTTACAACCATATCCGGATGCTCTTCTTCAAAAAGCTTGTAAACAGCTTCGCGGTCTGTGATGCTTTCCTTAACGAATCTGAAGTTAGGGTTAGACATAACAGGTTCAAGAGTTGAAAGATTACCTGCATATGTGAGGCAGTCAAGACAGATGATTCTGTAGTCTGGGTATTTGTTTAACATGTGAAATACAAAGTTACTTCCGATAAATCCGGCTCCACCGGTAACAATAATTGTCATAATTAATCTCCTTAATATTTAAAATGTATTCTTAATATGAAAAATGTTTTAATTAAATGTACTTAATTATTCATGAAGCTTGTCGACATATTTGCCGTCTAAGACATCCTTTAAGTACTGACCATACTGGTTCTTCTTTAATACCTCATATACCTTGAGGACGTCATCTTTGTTAATCCAGCCGTTTAAGTAAGCGATTTCTTCAAGACATGCAATCTTTCTGTGCTGATGAGTCTCAACAGTCTTAACAAAGTTAGTTGCTTCTACAAGACTTTCATGTGTTCCTGTATCAAGCCATGTGAATCCCTGTCCGAGAAGCTCTACATTTAAAGTACCCTTCTCTAAGTAGATACGGTTAAGATCAGTAATCTCAAGCTCGCCTCTTGCAGATGGCTTTAAGTTCTTAGCGTATTCAACAACCTTGTTGTCGTAGAAGTAAAGACCTGTTACACAGTAGTTGCTCTTAGGCTGTGCTGGCTTTTCTTCGATAGATACGGCCTTTCCTTCATTATTAAATTCAACAATACCAAATCTTTCAGGATCATCAACATAGTAACCGAATACTGTTGCACCCTTTCCTGATTCAGCATTCTCAACAGCTGCCTTAAGTCTCTTCTTAAGACCGTGACCTGCAAATATATTATCACCAAGAACCATGGCAACAGTGTCATCACCGATGAATTCCTTACCGATAATAAATGCCTGTGCAAGTCCGTCCGGGCTTGGCTGTACAGCATAAGTAAGGTTAACACCAAACTGGCTTCCATCCTTTAAAAGCTCTTTGAATCTTGGAGTATCCTGTGGTGTAGAGATGATAAGAATATCTCTGATACCAGCACTCATAAGAACAGAGAGTGGATAATAAATCATTGGCTTATCATAGATTGGAAGAAGCTGTTTACTAGTTACCATTGTGAGTGGGTAAAGGCGTGTGCCAGAACCACCAGCTAAAATAATACCCTTCATAATTGAAGTTCCTCCTTGTTTGTTAAAATGTTATGTTAATTTTCAAGTAGACATTTTTTAAGTCATGTATATAATAAAAGATGACGCAGCGTCACCTTCAAGTGTTTTTTGAAAAATTTTTACAAGGAGTAATATATGCATAAAGAGGGATATTATTCTTCAGGGGAATTTGCGAAGAAAGCAAATGTTTCGGTAAGAACTATAAGATACTATGACCAGCAGAACATATTAAAGCCATCACTTCTTACTGATGAGGGCGTGAGATTTTATACGGATTCAGATTTTACAAGGTTACAGCAGATATTATTGCTTAAATATCTTGGATTTACACTGGATGATATAAGAAATATGACAATTGGTGATTCAGATTATCATGTACTTAAGAATTCACTTGAACTTCAGAAGCGTATGATTCAGGACAAGATTGCACAGATGCAGCTTGTATGTAAAGCTATTGAAGAAACAGAAGACTCTATTAATGAGGGAAAAGGAGTTGACTGGAGTAATATGCTGGAGATTATTCATCTTACTAATATGGAAGACAGCATGAAGAATCAGTACATTAATGCTGGAAATATATCTGCAAGAATTAATCTTCATAACCGGTTTTCAGTTAATAAACAGGGATGGTTTCCGTGGGTATATGAGCAATGCAGTATTGCAAAGGGGATGAGAATTCTTGAGATTGGGTGTGGGGATGGAACTTTGTGGGTTGACAATATAGGTCAGCTTGCCATGACAGGAAAGAGAAATGAATTTTCGGGGAAGAAAAAAAACATATATATTGAGCTTACAGATATATCAGAAGGTATGATAAGCGATGCGAGAAGAAATATAAAAAAAGCAACAGAGAGCTGGAAGGAAAGAGATATTGATGTGTCATTCAGGTTCAGAGTGGCTTCATGCGAAAAGACAGGGGCAAAAGATGAATCGTATGATCTTGTGATTGCTAATCATGTGCTGTTTTATTGTAAAAATGTCAATAAGGCACTTGATGAAATTGCGAGGGTGTTAAAGCCTGGCGGAGTGCTTGTGTGCAGTACATATGGCAGCAGGCATATGCAGGAAATAAGCCGCCTTGTGTCGGGATACGATAAGAGAATTGCACTCGAAGCTGATAAGCTTTTTGAAAAATTCGGACTTGATAATGGAGATAAGATATTAAAAAAACATTTTTCAGATGTTGAAAGAAGAGATTATAAAGATGCGCTTGTTGTTGATGAAGCAGAACCGCTGGTAGATTATATACTATCATGTCATGGCAATCAGAAAGAGTACCTTGTTGATAAGTATACGGATTTTAAAAAATATGTAGAGAAAAAGCTTGTGAAACCTATGACAATAACCAAAGAGGCTGGGGTATTTGTATGTAGAAAATAATGTATAGCAATTATATCTATAATATGGTAAAATCAAAAGAAGCATGTTTTGTTTCAGGGGTGGTTTGAACATGCATATTATGGAAATACTCTGATAGAATGAAAGATTACTTATTGGGGGCAGAGAATACAGTTATGAAGAAATTAAAGATTGCTGTTGATGCAAGAACTTTAGGCAGCAGACCAAGCGGTGTGGGCATGTATCTTAATGACTTCTTAGAACAGCTCATAACATATGATGAATTTGAATGGGTTCTCTTTACAGATGTTAAAGAGAGTGAATATATTAAGAGATTTGAAGCTAGAGGAATCAAGGTTATTGAATGGGGAAAGCCTGTATATAAAAGTGTGGGTGTGTATGCATATTTTGCATTTATTAAGAAAGAATTAAAGCAGGTGAGGCCGGATATATTCTGGGAGGTTAATTCGATTATTCCTATTAATCTCGGTGGAAGTTTTAAGACACTTATTACAATACACGATATGTTTCCTATTCAGTATGTAAGATACTTTGGAAAAATATACAGCTATTATTTTAAGTTTAATCTTGGCGTTACTTTAAGACATACGGATATGATTCTGTATAATTCGGAGCAGACTAAGGATGATACAGAAATGTATTTTCCAAAGGCTAAGAAGATACCAAGCTGCAATGCATACATTATATCTAATCCGCTTACAAGATATGTACCGCCTAAGGATGAGAATTATTTCTTGTATGTAGGTAATATGGAGAAGCGTAAGGGTGTTGATATCCTTATTAAAGCGTACAGAAGATACAGGGAAGAAGGCGGAACAAGACCTCTTATTCTTGCCGGGAAGATGCAGGAGGATGATATTGAGCAGCTTCTTGAGACTGCACTTACAGAAGTTGAAGGCCTTACCTATCTTGGATATGTGTCACACACTACAAGATATGACCTGTACAACAACTGCTCATGCTTTGTATTTCCTTCTATGGCAGAGGGCTTTGGAATGCCTATATTAGAGGTAATGAAGCACAATAAGCCGATACTCGCAAGTAATTTAAGAATTTTTGATGAAGTTGTTGGTGACTGTGTGGAAAGATTCAGCCTTGCAGGTGATGATGATGATAAGGTTATAAGTCTTGCGAATGGAATGAAGAATATAGATAAGAAGATTAATTCTGGACTTGTTGATGAAAATGCATACAGACATGCGTTGGACAAGTATACACCTGAAAGACTTGGTGGAATGGTGAGAGATTTTATTAACAGCCAGATGAATAACAGATAGAATGTTGAGGTTTATATGGGTTTATCAAAATTTTTTCTTAATACAGGAGAAGCATTGAGACCGGTGCTGACAAAGATTATTCCTATGAAGCTTTTAAGTAAGATGAAAGCAGGAATAATTAATAATGCCACAGACAAGCTGTCGGCTGATTCTATTGAAAAATATGAGGCAGGAAGATACAAATGTGGTGCCAATATAATAGGTAATATTAAGGGTGATAACGGACTTGGACAAAGTGCAAGAATTATGTGCAGGCTGCTTGATGAGAACAAAGAACCTCATGTTATAAGAGATTTCTTTGTTCCGCCAGGAGGTTCAAGAAGCAATGATACGTATGATGACAGACTTACAGAAGAGCTTCCCTTTGATGTGAATATTATTCATGTTAATGCAAGTGAATTCATGGTAGCATATTTAAGCCTTGGAAAAGAAGTATGGGATTACAGATATAATATAGGATACTGGGCATGGGAGCTGGAGACATTTCCAGAAGAGTGGCTTCCGGCATTCAAGCTTGTTGATGAAGTCTGGACACCGTCTGATTTTGTTACAAATACTTTGAAGAAATACACAGACAAGCCTGTGATAACAGTTCCACACTGTGTTGCACCTGAGACGGATACTGTGAAGTTTGATAGAAAGCATTTTAATCTTCCGGAAGATAAGTTCTTATTCCTTGTAATGTATAACAGTGGAAGCGTTATGGAAAGAAAGAACCCGCTTGCTGCCATTAAAGCATTTAAAGAAGCATTTTGCAAAGATGAACAGACTAAAGAAAAGTACAAGGATGTCGGACTTGTTATCAAGATAAGTGAGGCAGAATTATCTGCAGAAGATGAAAAGATTATTGGTTCTGTAATAGAGGACTGCGACAACATTTATTATATGTGTGGTCATATGGGAAGATGTGAGGTTAATACACTTCTTGCAGATGTGGATGTGTATGTTTCACTTCACCGTTCGGAAGGCTTCGGACTTGTTATGGCTGAGTCAATGTATGTTGGAACGCCTGTTATTGCGACTGACTGGTCAGGCAATACAGAGTTTATGAACAGTGATACAGCATGCATGGTCGGTTACGACATGATAGAGCTTGATAAGGATTATGAGCCATTCAAGAAGGGCAATGTATGGGCTGATGCACATGTTGATGAGGCAGCAGACTATATGAGAAGGCTTTATGAGGATAAGGACTTCTACGAAAGAATTGCTGGGAATGGTCAGAAATATGCCAGGGAACATCTGGCGTATAAGCGTTCTGCGGATATTGTCAGCGAGAGGTTGAAGAAAATTCATGGAGAGAATTGATTGACAGGGAAATGAATGCGTAATATTATCAGAAATCGATATTTTGTAAAAAGATGATATATAGAAGGTAGTTATGAAAAAATTTAAACCAATAATAAGAAGTGTAATATTCTTAGCGGGACTTGCAGCTATAATGGGAGTGATTGATTTTGCCTGCGTACAGACAGGCTATGTTAATTACATTTTAAGAAATGTGTGTGCTAAGGATAATGGTACTGATTATGATACAGTTGTAATCGGAGCATCACATGCAAGGGCATCATCTGATCCGGAGCAGATTGATAAGAATGCGGGAACATATTCGATTAATATGGCAATTCCGGGAGAAACAGTAAAAGATTCGTATTATGTACTCGAAGAGACATGCAGAACTAATGATATTAAGACGGTTATTCTTGATATTGATTATCAGTATTATTTCAATCCTCCTAAAGAAGGATTCTATACTGAACAGTTTATCCAGTGCCAGATGAACTGGGGTTCATATGTAAAGTGGCAGTATATATATGATAATATGAATCGTATGGAAATAAGAAATGTTTTCACAAGAAGACAAGCATGTGATTTTACACTAACCAGTATGAAAGAAAATATCAAACAGAAATTATCAAAGGGTTACAAAGATGCAGATATTTATTCTCTTGATGTAGATGGTGGAACATATGCTGGAAGAGGCTATTTCTATATTAAGCCTGTTAGTGGAGAACTGGCAGGTAAAGAACTTATAAAAAGCTGGAGTGTAAGAAGCAGAGAGCAAATTACAGGTTATCCTCTGAGGTATATTAAGAAAATAATAAAATATTGCAGAGATAATAATATTGATCTTATCGCAGTAACATCTCCAATAACTCCAAGCAGTGTAGGTACTCTTCATATGGAGAATGTTCATAATACAATAAATAATCTGCTGGCAGAGAATGGAATCTTCTATTATGATTTCAACATGGCAAGACAGGATGTACTGCCAAGAACAGATTCGGACTTTGTTGATAAAGAAGGACATATGAATGGAGAATTTGCAAAAGAATATTCGGAATTTCTTGGCAAAGTTATTAAAGAACATAAACAGGGAACTAAAGATATTAATAGATATTTCTACAGTTCATATCAGGAAATGTATAATACTGATGCAGGGCTGTACGGGGTAGTGGAGAAATAAAATGTCATTTACAACAGCGTTATTTTGGTTTTTTATATTAATTGGAGTAGTTATATATTATGTACTCCCATCTAAAGTAAGGTGGATATGGTTACTGGTTTTAAGTTATCTGTATTATTTTTCATTCAATGTGAAGAATAGTCTGTTCATGGTTGCAGCATCGCTAGTTATATATATTGTAGCATTAGCAATGGAACACATACAGGATAAGTCAGATGCATATCTGAAAGAACACAAGGCAGAGATTGACAGGGAACAGAAGAAGAAACTTAAGAATTCTGTTAAGCATAAGAAGAGAATAATACTTGTAATAGCAATGCTTATTAATTTCGGAGTACTTGCAGTATTAAAATATGGTGGTTTTATCACAGGTAATATTACAGCAGTTCTTAATAAGATAGGAATTGACAAGACTGTGTATGCACTAAGCAATTATGTGATGCCACTTGGTTTATCATTCTTTACATTCCAGTCAATATCTTATGTTATTGATATATATCAGGGAAAATACAGAGCAGAAAGGAATCCATTCAGGATATGTCTTTTTGTATCGTTCTTCCCTCAGATTATGCAGGGACCTATTGGAAGATTTGATAAGCTGCAGAAAACACTTTTTGCAGGTAATGCATTTAATCTTCAGAATATACAGTTTGGTATTCAGAGAATATTCTGGGGACTGTTCAAGAAGATGATTCTTGCAGACAGGGCTGGAGTATTTGTGGCAATGATATTCAACAAGCCTGATGAATACGGTGGAGCAATGGCAATAATAGCGGTTCTTATGTATTCAATCCAGTTATATGCGGATTTTTCAGGTGGTATTGATATAGTAATTGGTGTTGCGCAGCTTTTTGGTGTAACTATGGATGAGAACTTCAGACAGCCATATTTCAGTAAATCAATAGGTGAATTCTGGAGAAGATGGCATATAACACTTGGTACATGGATGAAGGATTATGTATTTTATCCATTCTGCCTGTCAAAGGCTATGAATAAGTTTGGCAAGTGGGGAAAGAAACATCTTGGTGAGCATGTTGGCAAGACGCTTCCTATATGTCTTTCTAATCTTCTGATATTCTTTATAGTAGGTATATGGCACGGAGCAGAATGGCGTTACATCATGTATGGTATGTATAATGGCGTAATAATAGCATTCAGTAACCTTGTAGAGCCACTTTATAAAAAATGCTTACATGCATGTCATATTAACCCGCATAAGAAGTGGTGGCAGTGTGTGCAGATATTAAGAACATTTATACTTGTTAATATCGGATGGGTATTCGATTGCAGTGCAGCAGGTATGGGTTCTGCAGTCAGAATGATAAAACGAATGATTACAGACTTAAGATTTGACCAGCTTAACGCGGTAATGTTTAAGAGTATTGGTTTAAAGCCGGCCGATTACATAATTCTGGCAATCGGATGCATTGTTGTATTAATAATTAGTATCCTGAAGGAAAGAGGAGTACAGATAAGAGCTTCCGTAGCAGCAAAGCCAATAGCTGTAAGATGGCTTATTTATTACGGTCTTATAGTAGCAATATTTGTTCTGGGATATGCAAGTGATGCTGGAAGTGGATTCTTATATGCGAATTTCTGACAGCCATAATTAAATGGAGGATTTATGAAACATTTAAAGGAAATGTATGAATACAGAGAAATGATATTTTCTCTGGTAAAGAAAGATTTACGTGGAAGATACAAGGGCTCTGTGCTCGGATTTATGTGGACATTTATTAACCCGTTGTTACAGCTTTTAGTGTTTACACTGGTTTTCTCAATAATTATGAGAGCCAATTATGAGCAGTATTACCTGTTCCTTTTCGTAGCGCTTGTACCATGGATGTTTTTCGGCTCAAGTGTTCAGGATGGCTCAACATGTATAATGCGTGAATCTAACATGGTTAAGAAAATATATTTTCCAAGAGAGGTTATTCCAATATCTACAGTAACAAGTGCATTCATTAATATGATTCTTACATTTGTTGTTGTATTTATTGTTCTTCTTATCTCAGGAAGAGGAATTAATCCGGTTGCATTATTATATCTTCCTGTTGTAATGATTGTTGAATATATATTATGTCTTGGAATTGGACTTATAGTTTCTGCACTTACTGTTTATTTAAGAGATTTACAGTACATTCTTGGAATTGTAGTTATGGCATTACAGTATATGACACCAGTTATGTACGGTGCTGATATGGTAGAGAATGCTAATGTTCCACAGATATTAAAGACAATATTCAACTTAAATCCAATGACACCAATCATAAATATATACAGACAGATTCTTTACTATAAGAAAATTCCAGATCTGTCTACATTATTGGTTGCTATTATAACAGGCGTTGTTTTCGTTATTCTGGGAGCAATTATATTCAGAAGACTTCAGCGCGGATTCGCAGAAGAGTTTTAATGTTTAAGAAAGTGAGATAAGTATGCTTAACAATGAGAATTCAATTGAAGTAAGGAATGTATCCAAGAGCTTTAAAGTGTATTTTGATAAGGGCAATGAACTTAAAGAGAAAATGCTGTTCTGGAAGAGAAACAGATATGAAAACAGAGTCGTTCTTAATAATATAAGCTTTACAGTAAAGAAGGGTGAGGCAGTAGGTCTTATCGGAAGAAATGGCTGTGGTAAGAGTACTACACTTAAGCTTTTAACCAAGATTATATACCCAGACAGCGGTTCTATCGAGATGTGCGGAAGAGTTTCAAGTCTTCTTGAACTTGGAGCAGGATTCCACCCTGATATGAGCGGAAGAGAGAATATATACACCAATGCTGCCATATTTGGTCTTACCAAGAAAGAGATAGATGAAAGACTTGAGGATATTATTGCATTTTCAGAATTACAGCAGTTTATTGACAATCCTGTAAGAACATATTCATCAGGTATGTACATGAGACTTGCATTCTCAGTAGCAATTAATGTTAATGCAGATATTCTTCTTATAGATGAGATTCTTGCCGTTGGTGATGCGAATTTCCAGGCAAAATGTTTCAACAAGTTAAGAGAGATTAAGGCTAACGGAACAACTATTATCATAGTATCACATGCCCTTGGCCAGATTGAAGAGATATGTGACAAGTCAATATGGATTAAAGATGGCCAGATTGAGCAGGAAGGTGATCCGAGAGAGGTTGATATTGCTTATCTTGATTATATGAATCAGGAAAGATTAAGCAAGGACGAGCAGGAGAGAGCCAGAATCTTAAGAATTGAAGCAGAGCAGAGAAGACTTAAGAAGGCTGAGGAAGAGAATAAAGAAGGTGGTAACGATAAGCGTTACGGAAGTTTCGAGGCAAGAATTGATGATGTTATCTTGTCTTGTGATGACGGCAAGAGGACAGAAACTCTTGAAACAGGAAGAAAAGCCGTGATAGAGATAGATTATTCTGTTGAGACTCCGGTAAAAGATGTTCATGCAAGATATATGATTTACAGAATTGATGGTCAGTTATGCAGCGGAAGCAGTACTAAGATAGACAGACTTGATGCATTTGACCTTGATAAAGATGGAAAGATTGTTATTGAGTTTGACAGTATGACACTTACAAGAAGCCAGTACTGGGTAGATATTGTGCTTGAAAAAGCAGATGGAACACCAATTGATTACTATAAAGAAGCAGTAAGATTTAATGTTGTATCAGGAATTGAAGATATGGGTGTTGCAAGAATTGAACATACATGGAAGAACTGTTAATTGAAAGGTAGTGGCTATGAAAAAGAGTGATAATGTAATTAATGTACAGCTTTCAGATAATCAGGGAAAACTTCATATCAGAATTGCAGGCTGGTATATTCCTAAGGATTTTGATGATTATTCATTTGAATTACTTATTAATGGTAAGAAGACAGAGTGTAGTATCGAGCATATAACAAGAGAAGACAAACTGGATCTTCTTATAAGTAATAATCTTAAGAGAGACTGTAAGATAGGATTCATTATTAAAGCGGATGTTAATAAGAACGATGTTAAGCGTATTGAATTATATGTCGTTGATGCAGGGGCAAGAAGTCAGATTGCAAGTGTTGATGAGAAGGATGTTGTATATACAGTACAGGATCAGATATTACAGTATAATATAGACAGAATATGGTCAGAAAAGACTACTGATGGTAAGCAGGTTTACAGGGTAGCAGGATGGGTTGTTGCACAGGAAGGTGATGTGGCAATCAATATGACGGATGTTAATAATAATCCGCTTGAATTCAAGAATATGCGTTGTGAGCGTCTTGACTTAATTGCCAACGGTTATACAGAAGACGAGAAGAAAGCAGTTGGATTCACTATCACAATAGATGAGAAACCGGGATATGTATTACATTTTAAGTCAGATGTTAAGAATATCGACATTAATGTAGATGAAGAGATTAAGCGACAGAGAAGAATTTACAATATAGATAAGACCAAGAGAATGATTAAGGCTATCACACCACATAATGTGGCACGCCTCTGTCATCATATAAGATTATATGGATTTAAAGATCTTAAAGAGTATGTATATGGCGGATTATATGGCGTTATGGATCAGGCTGAGATATATAAGAAGTGGTTTGCAATTCATAAAGCTACACAGGAAGAGCTGGATAATCAGAAAAAAGAGAAATTTGCTTATGAACCAAAGGTAAGTATTATTGTTCCAACATATAATACACCTATTAAGTATCTCGAAGAGATGATCCAGTCAGTAATTAACCAGTCATACAGTAACTGGCAGCTTTGTATAGCAGATGGAAGCTGCGGTAATGCAAAGCTTGAGAAGGTTCTTGAAGATTATCATAAGAAAGATTCAAGAATTGTGTATAAGCTGTTAGACAGTAATAAGGGAATTGCAGGCAATACTAATGCTGCACTTGAACTGGCTGACGGTGAGATAACAGGGCTTCTTGATCATGATGACACATTAGAGCCAGATGCTTTATATGAAGTTGTTAAAGCTTTTCAGGATAAGATGGTTGATGCTGTATATACAGATGAAGATAAGATATTAGGACCGGACTGGATAAATGTTGATCCTAATTTTAAGACAGATTACAACATTGATTTGTTAAGATCTCATAACTATATAACACATTTCTTCTGTGTTAAGACAGAGCTTCTTAAGGAAATCGGTGGCTTTAAGGCTGATTATGATGGTGCACAGGATTATGATGTTATATTAAGATGTACTGAGAAAGCCCGTAAGACTGAGCATATTGCCAAGATATTATATCATTGGAGAATGCATGATAATTCTACAGCAGCTAATCCGGCAAGTAAGGCATATTGCCATGAAGCAGGAAGAAAGGCTGTTGAGGACCATCTTAAGAGACTTGGAATACCTGCTAAGGTTGAACTTAGTAAGTTATTCGGAGGGAGCAGGGTCATATATGAGACACCAGGAAATCCGCTTGTTTCAATTGTAATTCCTAATAAGGATCATATTGATGATCTTGATAAATGTGTACGTTCACTGTTTAATGTCAATACTTATAAGAATATAGAAGTTATTATTGTTGAAAATAACAGTACGCAGAAAGAAACATTTGAATATTATGACAGTATACAGAAGGAATATTCTAATGTTAAGGTGTTGATGTGGAAGAAAGAATTTAATTATTCTGCAATTAATAATTTCGGTGTTAAGGAAGCAAAAGGTGATTATATCTTACTGCTTAACAATGATACTGAAATGATTGCACCGGATTCTATATCAGACATGCTTGGTTACTGCATGCGTCCGGATGTGGGAATTGTTGGCGCCAAGTTATTGTACCCGGATGGAACAATCCAGCATGCTGGTGTAATTATCGGACTTGGCGGAATTGCAGGACATGCATTCATAGGTCTTGATGCTAACCAGTACGGATATATGTCAAGAGCATATCTTTCAAGCGATTATTCTGCGGTTACAGCTGCATGCCTTATGATATCAAAGGAAATATACAACGAAGTAGGAGGTTTGTGTGAACAATATGCAGTTGCATTTAATGATGTTGATTTCTGCATGAAAGTCAGAAGCAAGGGATACCTTGTGGTATATGATGCATTTTCACAGTGGTATCATTATGAATCTAAGTCAAGAGGATATGAAGATACTGAAGAAAAGCAGTTAAGATTCAAAGGCGAGATTGACACATTTAAGAGCAAATGGCAGAAAGAATTAGATGAAGGAGATCCTTTCTATAACAGGAATTTCCCTCTTAACACAGAATCATATACACTGGAATTAGAGTAATTATCAGAGGTAAAAATGTTTTTAACGAGAGCAGCGCAGATTATTGGAAAAGAAGGCTTTAGGACATTCGGATATGCATTACAACAGAAGATGCATCAGAATATGACAGATGAGAAAGCTTATGGCAATTATCAGAAAAGAATTGCACAAAAGCAGCGTATTACTGATAATAAGGCTGACTGCACAGCAATATGCAGACATAGTGGAAGCTATGAAAGCATGCTGGCAGCAGTGTCTGGAATGGATGCTGAATATATAGCAGTGTGTGATGAAAGCTGTGAATTCGATAAAGATTATACAGCAATTGTTTCACATTATATAAGGATTCAGCAAAGGGCAGGACGCAGTCTTAGTTATATATACACTGATTCGGAAAATTATAACCAGAAATCCGGATGCGGACTTCCTGACTGCAAGCCTGATTATTCATGGGATACACTGTTATCTTACAATTATATCGGAGATGCATTTGTTGCAAATAAGAATGCTCTTATAGATGCTATTAATGAATGCAAGAATCTTGGCGCGGGTGATAATATTAATTATTATGAATTGTCTTTAATGATTCTTTCAGGATGTAAGAGGACAGATGTGGGACATATCCATCAGGTGCTTGTTAAGGATATAAGAACTGATAATAAGTCAGACAGGATTGCTGATGGAACTGTTGCAGCTTTTAAGAAAATGCTTCTTAACAAGTTAGAAATTAATGCGGATGTTATAGCAGATAAGCATGATTCAGCAGTTGAGCATGTGCATTACATTCCAAATGAACATGATCTGGTGAGTATAATTATTCCATCAAAGGATAATCCAGACATATTAAAATGCTGTTTACAGAGTATCAGTAAGTTTACGAAATATATTAATTACGAAATTGTTGTTGTTGATAACGGAAGTAATGACAGCAACAGAAAAGAGTATGAGAAGCTTGTAGATACATTTGAAGGACAGGCATCATATGTGTATGAAAAAGCAGATTTTAATTTCTCACATATGTGTAATACAGGGGCAGCTAAAGCTAGAGGTAATCTTTTACTGTTCCTTAATGATGACATTGAAATAATAGGACAGGATTATGAAGATACAGACTGGCTTTCAGTACTTGCCGGACAGGCAAAGCAGGAAAGTACCGGTGCGGTTGGTGCAAAGCTTCTGTATCCGGACTCATCATATATCCAGCATGTGGGTGTGATTAATTATGAATCAAGCTGTTTTGCGCATCTGTATGCGAAGGCAGTTGATGATGAGGATATCAAGGCTCACAGAAATTACGCAGATTATGACTGCCTGTGTGTTACAGGAGCATGCTTTATGCTTGAAAAGGCTAAATTCGATAAAGCTGGTGGATTTGATGAAGCATTTGAAGTAACACATAATGATGTTGATATATGCCTGACGCTGTATGAACAGGGATATTACAATGTCTTAAGAAATGATGTGGTTCTTTTTCATCATGAATCATTCTCAAGAGGTGATGATGAGGTTGATGAAGAAAAGAACAGACGTAATATGCATGCAAGGGATTTGACATATGAAAAACATCCTAAGCTTGAGAAATATGACCCTTTCTATAGTCCGCTTCTTACGCAGACAGAGAATAACTACAGATTTGGAGATGAGATATATTCTGTAATATACAGAAAACCTCAGAAAGCTGACAGATTAAAGCCGGCTGCAGGATATATTGAAGTATCACCTACAGTTAAGGTGACAGAAACAGGATATCATGATGATATGCAGTTTAGGGGATTTGCATATAACGGAAATAAAGTGTATTATAATCCCGTAATTTTTCTGTGTAATGAACAGAATTGTTATAGGATTAAGGCACAGTCAGTATGTGACAGAGTATTTCATTTAAGAAAAGGGGCAGATAAGAATATTAACTACGCACCATTTTTTTGTGGAATAGATACAACAGATATGGAAAGCGGCATATACAAATGTGTTATCAGAGCTAATGGCAAATATTACGATGCACAGGCGCGTATCGTGATTAATGATGAAGATAGTATTGCACAATAAGGAGGATTATATGAAGACTACAGCACTTATTATGGCAGGTGGTAAGGGAGAGCGTTTCTGGCCAAAGAGCCGTGTTAATATGCCAAAGCAGTTCCTTTCTCTTACAGATGACGGAAAGACTATGATACAGCTCACAGTTGAGCGAATCAGCCCATTGGTTGATATTGAGGATGTTTATGTTGCAACTAACAAGAACTACAGAGAACTTGTAAAGCAGCAGCTTCCTGGTATTCCAGAGGAGAATATCTTATGTGAGCCTATAGGAAGAAATACAGCACCATGTGTAGGTCTTGGAGCAGTTCATGTTGCAAGCAAATATGATGATGCAGTTATGATTGTTCTTCCATCAGACCATCTTATTAAGAATAATGAAGTATTTGCAGATACATTTAAAGAAGCTGTTCAGATTGCAGAAGAGGGTGCTAACCTTGTAACAGTAGGTATTACTCCGAATTATCCGGAGACAGGCTATGGTTATATTAAGTATAATCAGGCAGATAAGAAGAATGATGCTTATTCAGTTGAGAAGTTTGTTGAGAAGCCAGACCTTGAGACAGCTAAATCATACCTTGCTGACGGAACATATCTGTGGAATAGTGGAATGTTTGTATGGAAGGTATCTACAATATTAGACTGCTTTAAGAAGTTCATGCCAGACACATATGAAGGATTAATAAAGATTAAGGCCGCAGTTGGAACAGCAGATGAAAATGCAGTGCTTGAAGCAGAGTTCCCTAATCTTGAGTCACAGTCAGTTGACTACGGAATTATGGAGAAAGCAGATTCTATTTACACACTTCCAGGCAACTTCGGATGGGATGATGTAGGCTCATGGCTTGCAGTAGGAAGAATCAAAAAAAATGATGATAACAGCAATGTAATTAACGGTAATGTTGTTGCAGTTAATACTAAGGGGTGTGTAATCGAAGGTGGCGAAAAACTTATTGCCACAGTTGGTTTAAGAGATATTGTAGTTGTCGATACTAAGGATGCAACTCTTATTACAACTAAAGAGAATGCAGGCGAAATCAAGCAGGTGCTTGCAAAGCTTCGTGAAGAAGGAAAGAATGAGTATCTTTAATTAGAAAGAGGAATTTTATGGATAAAAGAGTACTGGTTATTATTCCAGCTTACAATGAGGAAGAGAATATTGTCAGAGTGGTTGATAATCTTATCAATAACTATGGGCAGTTGGATTATGTTGTTATCAATGATGGCTCAAGAGATAACACTGCTAAATTATGCAGGGAACATGGATATAATCTGGTAGATCTTCCTGTTAATCTTGGCCTGGCAGGTGCATTTCAGGCTGGTATGAAGTATGCACTGGCTAATGATTATGACTATGCCATCCAGTTTGACGGGGATGGTCAGCATAATCCTCAGTTCATAGAAGGTATGGAGCAGATGGCTGAAAAGAATAATCTTGATATTGTCATTGGATCAAGATTTGCATCAGAGAAAAAGCCATTTACGGCAAGAATGCTGGGAAGCAGACTTATTGAATTCTGTATACTAATAACATGCCATAAGAAGATAAAGGATCCTACATCCGGAATGAGAATGTTTAACAGAAGAATGATTCATAAACTTGCTACAAGCATGAATTTTGGTCCGGAACCAGATACTGTAGCATATCTTACAAGATGTGGAGCAAGAGTTGGAGAATACCAGGTTGAAATGAATGAAAGAATCGCGGGAGAAAGCTATCTTAATCCTATTAATAGTATAAAGTATATGTTTAACATGACCACTTCAATACTTTTTGTACAGTGGTTCAGAAAGAGAGGTCTGTAAGTATGTCATTAAGTTTGAGGATAGTTTTGATAGTTATTTCTATACTTACATGCTTTTATATAGCGAGAAAATTAAGAAAATCACAGATGAATATCAGTGATACTGTTTTCTGGATATTTTTTGCAGTTATTCTTGTGATGTTAAGTGTATTTCCGGGAATTGCAAGCTGGGGAGCAGACATGTTAGGATTCCAGGCATCAGTTAATTTTGTATTTGTTGTTGTGATTTTCCTGTTAATATTAAGGGTTTTTATAATGTCTATTAAGATATCAGTGCTTGAAGATAAATTAAGAAATCTTACAGAAGAGATAGCTGTCAGGAAGAACATGTCAGATAAAGAGTAGATAAGGAAGGGAACATGGTGATGAATAAGGATATTAAGACTAATCATACATTTGCAATATGTGCATATAAAGAGAGTCCATATCTTGAAGAATGCATAGAATCTCTTATAAATCAGACTGTAAAATCTAATATATTAATAGCTACGGCAACGCCTAGCCAGTATATTGATGATATTGCAGCAAAATATAATATTAAAGTCTATGTTAATAAGGGAGAGCATGGAATTACGCAGGATTGGAATTTTGCTTATTCAAAAGCGGAGACAGATTATGTGACTATTGCTCATCAGGATGATAAGTATAATCCTTCATATGTGGAAAATCTTATGGCATATACAAAAAATGCAATGAGACCATTGATTTTTTTCACGGATTATGCAGAGATTCGTGACGGAAAGATTGTTGAATCTAACAAATTATTAAGAATTAAGAGAATTATGTTATTCATATTAAGACCTAAGTCAATGTGGGGAAGCAGATTTGCAAGAAGAAGAGTACTATCTATGGGGTCTCCAATATGCTGTCCGTCTATAACATACTATAAACCAAATCTTATGGAGCCGGTGTTTTTAAATGGATTCAGGTCTAATGAAGACTGGGAAGCAGAGGAAAGAATATCACAGTTAGATGGAGAATTTATTTTCTGCAACAAGATTCTGACATATCACAGAATACATGAGGATTCAGAAACTTCCAAGATAATACATGACAGTAAAAGATCAGAGGAAGATTATGCAATGTATCGCAAATTCTGGCCATCAGGTGTAGCGCATATATTGACTAAGTTATACAGTACAAGTGAGAAATCTAATAATATAAAATAAGGGGAATTGGAATAATCAATAATGAAAGAATATGATGAAGCAACGCTGAAAAAAGTACAGCAGACGGAACTTGGAATTCTTAAGGATTTTATTAAGGTATGTGATGAGAATAATCTTACATGGTTTGGTGATGCTGGTTCAGGAATCGGGGCATTAAGACATAAAGGATTTATTCCTTGGGATGATGATATTGATGTTGTCCTGCCAAGAAAAGATTTTAACAAGATGATAGAAGTCTTTAAAAGAGATTATAGTGATAAATATTCTATAGCTAATGTTGAGGCTATGGAAAACTATCCACTGATGACGACAAGACTTATGTTAAAGGGAACTAAATTTGTTGAAGAGCCATTGAAAAATCTGAAATGCGAATTAGGAATATTCCTTGACATATATCCATATGATAATATTCCGGACAGTGATGAGGAATTAAAGAAACAGGCAAAACGTGCATGGTTCTGGAGCAAAGTACTTATATTAAGACATGTTGCATTTCCGGTGCTTCCGTATAAAGGCTTTAAGGCAAAGCTTACACATGCAGTTACGGGGCTTATCCATGCAGGAATGGTTGTGTTCAGAATATCTCATAAATGGATTGCAGGAAAATGTCTTGAGATAGCCAATATGTATAATGATAAAGAAACAAAGAGAATGGCATTTTTGTTTGATACTAATCCATATTGGCACATAATGGTTAAAGAAGAGGCATTTCCTTTACAGATATATGATTTTGAGGATGTCAAGATGCCTTTGCCAGCATGCGAAGATAAAAAGTTGAGAAAAATGTATGGTAACTATATGGAACTTCCACCAGTGGAAAAGAGAAAAAATCACTATCCATATAAACTTGAATTCAATGATTAAGAGGTTTGAATGAATTTTATATACAAAATAATGGGTGTTGACAAAAAACCGGATGATAAATATAAATATATCTGGTTTACTATGGGAACAGCCTGTTTTGCTTTAGCAACACTGGTAATGACAATTGTAATAAGCCGTTTATTAGGAGAAACACAGGCTGGAATGTTTTCAGTGGGTTTATCAATTGCACAGTGGCTTGTTACAATTGCTTATTTTGAAATAAGAACATTTCAGGTTACAGATGTAAGAAATGAATATTCTTTTAAGTATTATCTGACATTAAGAATTTTAATGTGTATAATAACATTTCTGGCTAGTATTGTTTATGTTGTATTTAATAATTATGATATACAGAAAGTGATTATTATATTGCTTGTCTGCTTATATAAGATATCGGATTCTATAGCAGATACATTTGAAGGAGAATTTCAGAAGGAAGACAGAATAGATATTTCAGGAAAGTCTGAATTTTACAGAGTGTTTTTCAGCATACTGGTTCTTGTTATAGCTGTTGCAGTAAGCAAAAATCTTATATTGTCACTTATTATTATGAATGTAGTTGCATATGGAATGATTGTACTCCTTGATATCAGCATTGCTGTTAAACGTGTAAGTGTAAGAATGACAGGGGACATGAAAAGATTATGGGAACTTGTAAAAATGTGTATTCCACTAGCAGTCAGCACATTTCTTAGTACTTATATTATTAATTCATCAAAGCTGTCAGTTGACAGGGTTCTTGGTGATGAAGCACAATTGTATTACACTGCAGTTTTTATGCCAAATATGGTGATTAATCTTTTTAGTGGAATAATATTTAAACCGATGCAGACTGCCATGGCAGTTAATTATTATGAAAAGAAATATAAAAATTTCTGGCATATTATAAGCAAAATGATTTTAATAATAACAGGATTTACATTCGTATGTGAGGTTGGAGCATATATATTAGGAATTCCGGTTTTATCATGGCTGTACGGAGTTAATCTTAAAGAATATAAACTTACACTGCTATTATTATTATTGTGTGGTGGAATTAATGCAATTAATATTATTTTTTATTACGTTCTTGCAATTATGCGTAAGCAAAAATATATGACAATTCTGTATATCATAGTATGTCTGGTATCATTTTTAATAATGGATACTATGACAGGCAAGATGGGACTTATGGGAGCGTCATTAGGATATCTGATACTTGTATCATTGCTGGCAGCATTATTGTTAGTGTATATCATTATTCAGACCAGGAGGAATACAAAAAATGAATAGTAATAAACAGTATGACCCTAAAATACTTAGGAAATTACAGCTGTCAGAATTGTCAGTTTTTAAGGATTTTATAAAAATATGTGAAGAAAATAATCTGCAGTATTTCTTGTTTGCCGGATGCGCTATTGGTGTAGAACGACATCAGGGGTTTATTCCATGGGATGATGATATTGATATAGGAATGCTAAGGGAAGATTATGACAAGATAATTAAGATAATAAGAGAAAAATATAGTGACAAATATAATGTATTAGACATAGATTCTTATAAAACATTTCCATTTTATAATGCTGAAATTGCAAGAAAAGGAACAAAGAATATACCATTTGTTTTTAGAGATGCTAATGTTCCTATGGGAATAGATGTGGCAATTTATCCGTTTGATAATGTTCCTGATGATAAAGGGGCACGAAAAAGACAGACTATGTCAGTATTTTTCTGGAGTAAGCTTCGAATTTTACGAGAGTTTGACAGACCGGTGCTTTTTCTAAATGGATGGAAGAGAAAGCTTGTAAGTGCAATCTGTATAATAGCTAACAGAATTCTTAAGTGGACTCATTTTTCAAGAAATTTTATTAACAAAAGATATTTAAAGAGTGCAACAAAATATAATGGACAGAAGACAGAGTGGGTATCATGTTTCTTTGGAGAGATGCATCCGTTAAAGCAGGCCATAAGATATGATGATTTATTTCCACTTGCAGAAGGTCCTTTTGAGGATATTGTTGTTAAGATACCAAAGAATAATGATGTATATTTAAAGCGTATGTTTGGTGATTATATGGTGATTCCACCTGAAAGTGAAAGAAAGAATCACTTATCAGAAATATTAGAATTCGGTCCATTTGAAGAAGAGATAAATGTTGATTAGAATGTAATAACATCGGAGGATATAATGGCAGAGGTTAAAGCAATTAGTAAAAAGAAAAAGCTGATAGCGACATTTATAATAATGCTGATATTAGTATTTTTATTTAACAGAGCTATGTACTGGACAGAATTCAGTACATGGAAAAACAAAGTTTTGGTAGCAGTAATAAGCCTGGCAGGTGTTATTGGAGTGCCATTATTTCTTACATATGTTAAATCAGTATCAGATTATATTGATATGTTTATAAGCAATAAAATAAAACAGATTAAAGCATTAAAGGATAACTGGAAAAAGGTGCTGTTATATACAGCACTTTTTGTGGTTATTATTGTGGCAGCTGTTTTGTTAGAAAAGCTTATATTAAGCAGAGTATATGGAGGCTATTCATATCTTAGAATGTATTTCTGTATGAGTACAGGAATACTCATATTTGCACTTGTGCTGTGCGGAAAGATAGCATATAAGAGAGTTGAAGTTGTGTTTGCTGTAGCAGCACTTATAATGGGGCTTACATATATAATGGTTTCGCCAAGACATCTGCTTGTGACATGGGATGATGAGACACATTATCTGAGAAGTGTTTCTCTTGCAGATGTGTTTGATAATACTAAATATAATGCAGAAGGTTCGTTTTATGATTCGCAGCCAGCTACTTATATGTATACTCAGGGCGATTTAACAAAAGAAGAATTTGATGCAATTCTGAACAATGTTGAATATGAGTATAGTCAGAAGTATACGAATAATCGTTTTGGAAGCGAAGTTGGAAAAGAATTTGTCGCGTATATTCCGGCTGCTGTTGGAATAATTATGGGCAAAGCGCTGGGATTGTCATTCTTTCAGACGTTTTTGTTTTCAAAGATGGTAATATTATGTACATATGTGATGCTTATGTACTTTGCAATTAAGAAATTAAAAAATGGTAAAATTCTTTTAGCTGTAATAGGATTATCAACAACTACTATGTTTATGGCATCAACAATGTCATATGATTATTGGGTTATTGGATTCACAACACTAGGATTTTCTTTCTTTATTTCTGAAATACAGGATAAGGATAAAAAATTAGAATATAGAAATATTATAATGATGAACGTATGCTTTTTACTTGGTATAGCTCCTAAAGCTATTTATTTTGTCATTATGTTTGTGCTTTTATTTATGCCTGTTAATAAATTTAAAGATAAAAAACAAAGAAAAATATATTATGCAATTATTATAGGAACTGCTATATTCCTTATGATGACATTTCTGCTTCCTATGTTAATCAACTCTCCAGGAACAGGGGATTCGCGAGGTGGATCAGATGTTAATTCAACAGAACAGATAAAATATATACTTTCTAATCCACTGGAATATTCAGATACATTACTGAACTTCTTAAAAGATTACCTGGATCTTGACTATGCTTCTGAATTTATCAGTTCTATGGCATACATGGGATACGGAAAAGGAACTGCCATAACATTGATGTTAATTGCAGCATTAATGTATATAGACAGAGGAGAAGAAAAGATGAGAGTACCATATGTAAGAACAGCCTATTTCTTTAGTGCAGCTGTATGTGTGGTTTTGGTTGCAACGGCACTATATATATCATTTACGGCGGTAGGTGCTGATTATGTTGCAGGCTGTCAGCCAAGATATTTACTTCCTATATTATTTCCAACTGCCTATTTTATAGGAGTTGATGGAATTAGTACTAAAATTAATAAAAATGTTATGACAATCGCAGCAATAGGAATTATGTCATACATCTTTATGAGTAATATGTGGACTACATGTTTTTAATGTGATTAAGGTATGATAAAGGATTGTGGAAATGAAAGATAAGAAAGAAAAAAGAAGCATAAAAGATTTTGTACCGGCGTTATTGGTTTCACTGGCAGCAAGTTTTATGATTATGGTTTTTGCTCCAATAGAAATATATTATTCGAATCAGGATCAGTTCTGGTTTGAGATTAAACAGCTTATACCTGTTGTGATTTGTTTGTTTATGATATTTCTGGTTGTAAGCCTTGTTGTTCTGGGAGTGCTGTTTCTTATTAACCAAAAGGCTTATAATGTTGGAATTATTTTGTATCTTATAGCTTTTTTAAGTACATATATTCAGGGGAATTTTCTTGTTAAAAATCTTCCTGGATTAGATGGAACACAGCCGGTGTGGAAAGATTATATATCAGAAGATATTAAAACAATAATAGTATGGGGGGTAGTTTCAGCAATAGTTATTGCATTTGCAGTAAAATTTAAGTCTCAAAAGGTCAGAAGTGCAATAAGTATAGTATCAGTATGTATTTTCCTTATGATAGCTGTTACGCTGGTTACGGTTGTATTAACAACTAAAGTAACAGATAAAGATTATGAAATGGTTGTAACAGATAAAGATGAATTTGAAATGTCCTCAGATACGAATTTTATCATACTGCTGTTAGATGCAATGGAAGGTGGAACATATGATGAGGTAGCTCAGAATCATCCAGAATACGCCGAGATAATGAGAGACTTCACATATTATGACAATACAGTATGTGGTTATACTTTTACAAAGCAGTCTATTCCGTTTATTCTGTCTGGAATATGGTATGAAAATGAGAGACCATTTGTTGATTATGCAACTGATGCATATACCAATTCTCCATTTTTGACTAAGTTATCCCAGAAGGGATATAAAATGTCCCTTTATGAACCAGAATTATATACTTCAGATAAAGAATTATACAAGTTTAGTAATATAATAAAGAATAAAACAGATATAAGTTCTTATATTACATTTATGAAGAGAGAAATACAGATAACAGGATATAAATATGCACCATTTATTCTGAAAAGATTTTGTATGGTAGGAACACAGGATTTTGAAGATTTTAGAACAAATCCTGATGATTGCGAAACATTTTCATATGATAATGAGGTGTTTTACAATGCAGTAAAGAATTCAGAAATGACAAAAACAGATGATAAAACTTTTAAGTTCATACATATATGGGGAGCACATGTTCCGTTTGTATTTGATAAAGATATGAACAGAATAGAAGATGGTACATATGCACAGAATGTTGAGGCATGCATGACTATGACAGATGCTTATCTTAAGAAACTTAAAGAAAATGGTGTGTATGATAATTCGGTTATTATAGTTATGGCTGATCATGGATATGGGCTTTCTTATGGACCAAGAAACAGACAGCATCCTGTTCTTTTTATTAAAGGAAAAAATGAGAGCCATGATTATACAGTATCAGAAGCGCCTATTTCTTATGACGATTTACAGGAAGCATATTCAAGATTGCTTGATGGTGCTACAGGGGAAGATGTGTTTGACTATAAAGAAGGCGATGAAAGACAACGAAGATATCTTTACTTTGAGTATGAACATGAAGAGATTCTTGAAGAATATTTTCAGGAAGGATATGCAGGAGATTTGGATACATTAAAGGCGTCAGGCAGAAAATTCATATATGAGGAATAATTATGCTTAGTAAATTAAAAGAGATAATATCACCTGTTATATTTCTTATTGTGACATTCTGCATATTTATGCCATCATCTTTATTTCTTGGCAATATTGATCAATTCGCAGTGGGATTCGCGGCACTTATACTGCTTCTTATGGCAGCGTCGTTAATTACGGCAGTAGTTGTTATACTGGTAGGTCTGATTGTGCCAAAGAAGATATGTAACATATACGCAGCGGTCATATTTGGCGGTGCACTTGCTGCTTATGTGCAGGGGAATTTTCTTAATCCTGATTTTGGTGTCCTTAATGGAAGGCAGATTCAGTGGAGCCAGTTTAAGGTTAATGCAATAATAAGTACAGTTGTATGGATAGTACTTATTGTTGTTCCGCCAGTTGTTGTATGCTTTAAGAAAGATATAATGACAAATATAATAAAGTGGGGCAGCCTGTTTCTTTCAAGTATACAGGTTGTGACACTTGTGGTTCTTATTGTATCTTCAAAAAGAAGTGTTGATTATTCATATGTAGTTACTAAGAATGATGAGTTCGCGTTATCTTCGCAGGGCAATGTGGTGGTATTTATTGTTGATACACTTGATAATGATGATGCACAGAATTATGTTATTGACAGATACAGTGAAGAACTAAAGGATTTTACTTATTTTGATAATATGATAGGCGGCGGTGCACCAACAGCTCTAGGCGTTCCACTTATGCTTACAGGTTATCAGTATGATACAACACAGTCTCTGGCTGATTACAGAAAGAAAGCATATGAAGAAGGTTCGCTTATTCAGGACATGTCAGATAACGGATATGATGTTAAGTTGTATACTTCAAGTGAGTATCTTAATGGAGTTAATCAGGAGGCAGTAGCCAATACTGAAGGTGGACAGAAATACGGAATATCAGACAAAGTTCAGTTCTTTAAGAATATATATAAAATGTCGGCATTCTATGCATTTCCACAGATTATAAAACAGTATTTCTGGTTTTATGGTGATGATTTTGCAGCATGTCAGGCTCCAAAGAATAACAATATCATTCAATATGAACTGGATGATTCACAGTTGTATGCTGATTTTAAGAATAATGGCGGTATAACAGTTGATGCTGGAAATAAAACATTTACACTGTATCATATGGTAGGGGCACATGCACCTTATGAGATGAATGAACAGTGTGTAGATGTGGGAGAAACAGAGACTTCTCTTGATAAGCAGATACAGGGTGTGTTCAGATATATTAAAGAATATATGCAGCAGATGAAGGATAAAGGTGTGTATGATAACAGCACGGTTATAATTACAGCCGACCACGGCGGATATGGATTGTATGAACGTCCTGCTGTATTTGTGAAAATGGCTGATACACATAATGATGTAATGCAGGTTAATTCAGATTCTGTAACATTTAAGAATCTGTATGCTACTTATGGCAAGGCAGCACTTGGACAGAAGAGTAATTATGGGAATACGCTTTTTGATATGGCTGGTGTTTCTCAGGCAAGATATCATGTAGCACCATGGGATGTGTCAAAAGGTATGTACCCGGCAGATGAATATCTTAAAAACAGAGATTATTCGGTGTTCAGAATAGATGGGGACGCTGTTAATCCACAGATATCTGTAATTAAAGATGAGCAGCAGATGAAGAATATTAATAATTAATGATAAAGCAGCAGCTATAGCCATGGAAGGTTTATAGCTGCTGCTTTTATACTGGTAATTTAGTTTATTATCTGATATAATCCATTTTGTTCACGCAGATGGACAAAAATATGACCGAATGAATAAACTGTGAGAGGGGATATTTATGAACGAGAATAATCAGTTGGTTCGTGCCTTAGGGCTTAAAGAATCAATTAGTATGACAATTGGAACTGTTGTAGGGGTAGGACTTTTTACCTGTGGTTCAGCACAGATAGGAAGTGTAGGATCATGGATAATAGGATTCACATTTGTTGCACTTCTTATATCTATATGGCCATGTCTTATATATGGAGAGATGTCTGCAGCACTTCCTTGTGCGGGTGGAACATATAATTATGCCAAGAGAGGACTTAACAGAGTATGGGCTAATATGGCAGGATGGCATTATATAGTATCTGTTGTAGCTATTGGTGCAGGTGAGACACTTGCATTTGCCAATTATTTTAAGATTCTTATGGAACAGCTTGGAATAAGCATTGTTAAGCTTGATTCAAGAATTATAGCTATTATCCTTGTTGCAGTTTTCCTTATTCTTAATTTCAGAGGTATTGAGCAGTCAGGTAAGGCACAGACAGCATTTATGTTTTTCTTCTGGGGCTGTTCAGTGTGCTGGTTCCTTTATATGATACCTAAGGTTCATGTTGAATATTTTGGTGGAATAGCAATGAACTCATTGCCTCCATTTAATGAGATGATGTATATATTTGGTCTTGTATGGTGGTGCTATACAGGATTTGAGACATGTGTATCTATGGGAGCAGAGACTAAGTATCCACAGTATACACTTCCAAGAGCATTAAAGATTTCGGTATTTATGGTATTTGCACTTAACGCATTATTCCAGTGGTTTCTTGTAGGTCTTGTACCTAAGGAGTTTTATGGAATTCTCGCAGCGGCAGATGCTCCATATGCAGAAGGACTTAAGGCGGTAGGACTTGTTGGATTTCCTATTATACTTTTATGTATCGGTATTGCATTTGGTGGAGATTTATCTACTATTAATCCAGGAATTGCTGCACCTGCAAGATACATTTATACAATGGCAGAAGATGGCGCATTACCAAAATTCCTTGGAAAGATTCATCCGAAGTTCAAGACACCATATGTTGCTGTTATTGTGGTTGGTGTTATCAATTTTATACTTATTGCAACAGGTTCAATTAATTACATAGCATCAGTATCGCTTATATCACTTGCTATATGTTATATGATAGGCTGTCTTTCATATATGGGGCTTAAGAAGAAGTATCCTGATATGAAGAGACCTTATAAAGCACCTCTTGGAGTTGTTGGATGTATATTTACAATTGTTGTGTATTGCTTCATGTTAATATTTGCAGACAAGGCAGCACTTATAACATCAGGAATCATAACAGTATTATGTGTAATATTTTATTTTGCATATTCTCACAGAAAAGAGTGTGTTATGCCGACAATTGAGGAAGAAATTGGCGTTATAGAAGAGCCGGATGAGCAGACTAAGGCTAAGATGGACAGACAGTACACCATATGGAAGGTATGCACAATTATTGTTACATGCATTGCACTTGGAATCTATATAATTCCAATGGTGCTGTAAGGAGGAAATATGAATCGTTATCAGTTTGAAGTACTTACATATATTGAAAAGAACGGTAAGAAAGAGTATCCGATGAGAACTCTTTCAGATACATTAAAGATTTCAGGAACAGCTATATCTAAAGCTCTGGATGAGTTAGAAAATGAAGCTCTTATTAAAAGATGTGAAGATCAGATGGAGATTACTGAAAGAGGTCTTGAGGCGCTTGAGCCTTACCGCGTAAAGAGAGCGGTTATTATGGCAGCAGGATTTGGTTCAAGAATGGTTCCTGTTACATTAGACAGACCAAAGCCAATGGTTGCTGTTAATGGAGTAAGAATTATTGATACATTACTTGATGCACTTGTTTCTGTAGGAATTAAGGATATAACTCTTGTGAGGGGCTATAAGAAAGAAAAATTTGATGAGATTCTTGATAAATATCCATTTATCAATCTTATTGATAACGATATATATGATAAAACCAATAATATATCATCAGCAATGGCAGCATTAGAACATATTGACCAGTGCTATTTATGTGAAGCAGACCTGTATATATCTAATCCGGCTATTATCACAAAGTATCAGTACTGCAGCAATATCCTTGGCTCTTATTCATTAGAGACTGATGACTGGAGTTTTAAGCTTGATAATGGACATATAACAGATTACCAGAAGGGTAATACATATTGCTTTAATTATTATGGAATATCTTACTGGACAAAGGAAGACAGTGCAAGATTAAGAGAAGACTTTGCACAGGTATATAATGAAGAGCCGGAGGGTAATGATTATTTCTGGGAGTTCATTCCACTTGTGCTTCGCAAGGAAAGATATGCGGTAGAGGTAAGACCTTGTGAAAAATCAGATATTATGGAGATAGATAATTTTTATGAGCTGGTACAGTTAGATTCTTCTTATAAGGATTATCCGGGACAGGAATAGTAAATGCAGATATAAAGGGAAGGTGAATGTCTATGATATGTTATAAGGGAAAGGTTCTTACAGTTGACAACAATGATACAGTAGCCGGTTATCTCGTTGAGGATAAAGGAAGAATTGTGTATGTTGGTAATGAACTGCCAGAACAGTATAAGAATGTGAAGACAGTTGAACTTGGGAAGAAGGTGCTGGTTCCGGCATTCGTAGATACACATCAGCATATGGCATCATTTTCTACATTTCACGCAGGACTTAATGTTATGGATGCAGAGTCCAATGAAGAGATTGCACAGATGGTTAAAGAATTCGTGCAGTCAAGCGGTAATAAAAAGACACTTATAGCATTCGGTGCGTCACCATATTCAGTTAAAGAAGGAAGACTTATAAGCAGGGAAGAATTAGATAAGGTTTGCCCTGATAAGGAAATCATGGTTGTCAAATATGATGGACATGCGTGCATAGTTAACAGCAAGCTTCTTGATAAGCTGAAGGGGAAAGTAAGCAAGTTAAGAGGTTATCACGAAGATACTGGCGAGATGAATCAGGAGGCATTCTTTGAATGCTCTAATTACATTACCAATTCACTTTCTATTATTGAACTGTTTAAGAATATGCAGAGTGCCATTGATTTTCAGGCGTCTCATGGAATTGGCTGTATTCATACTGTAAGTGGTGTTGGTTTTACAGGCAATCTTGATATTACATTTGAAAAAATATTTGCAAAATCCTTAACTAATGGATTTCAGGTAAGGGTATTCCCACAGTCAATGAATGTTGATGTTGCATTAAAGAGAAAGCTGCCAAGAATAGGTGGGTGCTTTGAATGTGCACTTGATGGATGTTTTGGTTCACACGATGCAGCTATGAATGAACCGTATATTGATTCTTTAGGCGGTGACGGAGTACTTTATTATGATGATGAAAAGGTTATTGATTTCTGCAAGAAGGCTAACAGAGCCGGACTGCAGATAGAGATGCATGCGATTGGGGATAAAGCATTTGACCAGGCATGCAGGGCACTTAAGGCGGCACTTGACGATTATCCAAGAAAAGATCACAGACATGGAATTATACATGACTGTCTTCCAACTGAAGAGGGAATTAAGATATGCAGGGACTATAATATACAGATGCCTGTACAGAGTGCTTTCATTAACTGGAAACAGGAACCTGATGAATATCTTGAAAGCATTATGGGTAAAGAAAGAACGGAAAGACTTAATCCGCTCAGAACATTTAATGAGAACGGAATAGTTGTTTCGTGCGGTTCTGATGCTCCATGTACATCACCGGATCCTATTGTATGGATTGACAAAGCTGTTAATAATATGAATCAGTCTCAGGCAGTATCGGTTCAGGAAGCACTAAGGATGTGTACATATAATGGATATTATGTAACATTTGACGAGAAGGAAAGAGGAAGTCTTGAGGCAGGAAAGATTGCCGATATGGCGGTTCTTTCAGATGATTTGTATTCAGTTGACAAGAAGGACATAAAGAACATTAAGGTAGAGGGACTTATACTTTCGGGAAAGAAGTATGAATCATGCAGAGAAAATGTAGTCAAAGCAGTGATTCGCGGAATGTTCTCAGGAAACATGGCATAAGGAGATATGTATAATGAGAAAAGAAGAGTTTTATGTATTGAACAGTTTGTATAATGGAAGCATTGGAAGAGCGGGCTGCACTTATGATGTTGAGATGACAAAAGCTCTTAATGACACAGATATTTATAATAAACTTGTAAAAACAGGGTATATTGAAAAAGAGTCTGGCAGTATTACAAAGACTGGATTAGAGGCGCTTGAACCATACAGGGTTAATAATGCCGTTATTCTTGCAGCTGGCGCATCTACAAGATTTATTCCTTTATCACTTGAACAGCCAAAGGGCCTTTTTGAAGTTAAGGGTGAACGTCTTATTGAGAGACAGATAAAGCAGCTTCAGGATGCTGGTATTAAGAATATTACAGTTGTACTTGGCTATAAGAAGGAGATGTTTTACTATCTTGAGGACAAGTATGGTGTAAAGTTCATTATTAATGATTCATTTAATATAAAGAATAATATTGAAAGTCTTTATCTTGCAAGAAAAGAACTTAAAAATACTTATATATGCGTAAGTGACAGTTATTATATCGAGAATCCTTTTAATCAGTTTGAATATCATACATTTTATTCAGGTTATTATGGAAAGGAAACAACAGATGAAGTATATGCAAGAGCTGACGGATTTGGAAAGATAACAAGAATTGCCAAGGATAATAAGATTGATGGATATGTTCTTATGGGACATTCATTTTGGAGAAAAGAATTCTCAGAAGCATTTATTAATCAGGTTGAAGCTGTACGTGAATCTGGGGTTTATAATAACTGCTATTGGGAGATTCTTGTAAAGGATAAGCTGGATGAGCTGCCTGATATATTCTTTAAAGAGTATCTTCCGGGTAATATATTCGAGTTTGACTATTTCGATGAGCTTAGAAAGTTTGATTCACAGTATCTTGGACATACACATAGTGAGATTATAAGAAATATCAAGCTTGTATTCAGATGTGATGAGGAAGATATAATTGATTTCAGAAATGTAAGCGAAGGAATGACCAACACATCATTTATATTCAAGATAGACGGAGTTGATTATATATACAGACATCCTGGCGATGGAACAGAAAGCATAATCAATAGAAGAAATGAAAAAAAATCACTTATTAAAGCCAAAGAAGCTGGTGTAGATCCTACATACATATATGCAGATGTTAATGAGGGCTGGAAGATATCAGTATTCATTCCTGAATTCAGAGAACCTGATTATAATTCTTTTGAGGACTCAAAGAAGATATTGGCTGTATTAAGAAAGCTGCATAAGGCAGATATAACAGCAGATTATGGAATGAAACCTTGGGAAGATGCACTTGATATGGAGAAACTTCTTGAGAAGAAAGATCCTGTGTGCTTCGTTCAGTATGAAGGACTTAAGAACAGCATAGGACAGTTGTATAAGATGACTCTAGCAGATGGAATTGAAAAATGTTTCTGCCATGGCGATACATATAAGCCAAACTGGATGATAAGACCAGACGGAAGTGTCATACTTATAGACTGGGAGTATTCTGGATATTCTGACCCGGGAATTGATGTTGGATATTATGTGGTTGATGCCATGTATGATTTTGATAAGGCTGAGGAATTCATAAAGGAATATCTTCAGGAAGAATATAATGAGACAACAAGATTTCATTATATGGCATATGTTGCTATTATTGCGTACTACTGGTTTGTATGGGCTATGTACAGGGAATCATGTGGTGCAGATATGGGTGAGGCATTGGTGAATTGGCGTGATATGGCAGTTAAATATGCTGAATACCTTTTGAAATAAATAATATTAAAGGACACTGTATTATGTAAGAACAGTGTTCTTTTTTTATGCAAAACATGTAAAATTATATTGGGTATGTAAAAAAAGTATATTGGATATGTAAAAAAACCTTTCAATAATTAATAATAAGTGATATGATTAATTATTGTGTTGGATGATTCTGACATAATCAATCAAATCTTCAAAAGAGGAGTTATTTATGGAAATATTATCGACAGCCTTAGGTTATGTAATGAATTTCTGTTACAAATTACTGCATGATTATGGATTGGCAATTATATTATTTACTCTGATAAGTAAGATAGTTCTCTTACCAGTATCAATCTGGGTACAGAAGAATTCAATTAAAATGGTTAAGATGCAGCCTGATATTAACAGGATTCTTATTAAACATTATGGTGATAAGGATGAGATAGCAGAGGAACAGTCTAAGCTTTATAAAAAAGAAAAATATAATCCACTGGCATCACTTATACCTCTTATTATACAGATAATACTTCTGCTTGGAGTTGTTGCAGTTATCAAGGATGGAATTAATGAAGGTGTTGCGAACATGAAGTTCTGTGGTTATGACCTTACATGGATTACCACAAAACAGTGGGGATTATCAATAATAACACCAATTATAGCAGGTGTATCAGCATGGCTTTTATGTGTTGCACAGAATGCAAGTAATGTATTACAGGCAGAACAGAGTAAGCTTAATAAGTATGGTATGATGATATTTTCAGTAGGATTATCGTTATATTTAGGATGCTTTGTATATGCCGGAGTAGCTCTTTACTGGACTGCCAGCAACATATTTGCAATTCTTCAGTTATATCTTCTTAACTGGGCTATTAATCCTAAGAATTACGTTGATTATGAGGCTCTTGAGGAAACTAAGAAAGAACTTGCAGAGATTGAAGCTCTTGGTACGAAAAAGGGTAAAAGAAACAAAGAAGATATTAAGAGAGAAAAAGCTGATTATAAAAAGTTTTTTTCTGTTGTTAATAAACATCTTGTATTCTATTCAGAGGGCTCAGGTTTCTATAAGTATTTTAAAGGGATAATTGAATACATACTTAACAATACGAATATTACAATTCATTATGTAACAAGTGATCCTGATGACCAGATATTCAGAATTGCAGAAAAAGAAAGTAAGATTAAACCTTATTATATAGGGGAAAAGAAACTTATAACACTTATGATGAAGATGGATGCAGACGTTGTTGTTATGACTATGCCTGATATTGAGAATTATCACATTAAGAGAAGTTATATCAGAAAAGATATTAATTATGTTTATGTTCCTCATGGCATGGACAGCCTTAATATGACAATGCGAACGGGTTCAATGGATCATTATGATTCTGTATTATGTACAGGAAAGATTCAGAAAGAAGAAATAGAAAAAACTGAAGAAGTGTATAATCTTCCTAAGAAGGAGCTTGTTGAGTGGGGATATTCATTGCTTGATGAGATGCGTGAGGATTATGCAAAGATGCCAAAGAAGGAAAATGATATTAAGTCAATACTTATTGCTCCATCATGGCAGAAAGATAATATTGTAGACAGCTGTCTTGAGGACATACTTGATAATCTTAAGGGGCATGGTTATAAGATTACAGTTCGACCACACCCACAGCATGTAAGACATATGCCTGAGAAGATGGAAGGACTTAAAGAAAGATATAAGGATGATACAGATATAGAGATTCAGACTGATTTTTCATCAAACAGTACTGTTTTTGAAGCAGATCTTATGATTACAGACTGGTCAGGTATAGCATATGAATATGCTTATACTACATGTAAACCGGTTCTTTTCATTGATACACCAATGAAGATAATGAATCCTGAATACAAAAAGATTGGAATTGAGCCACTTAATATATGGATGAGATATGAAATCGGGCGAGTACTTAAGCTTGATGAAATTGATAAGACAGCTGATACAGCAGCAAAGATGCTGGCAGCTTCTGATACATATAAGGACAGCATAGACCAATTTGTTAAAGAATATGTGTATAATCTTGGAAGTAGTGCATCGGTTGGAGCTAAATATATTATTCAGGAAATTCAAAAAGCAATAAAAAGACATAAGGAACAAGAGTAGAGTCAGATTATAGGAGGGGATTATGCAGGCAATTATTTTAGCAGCAGGAATGGGAAAGCGTTTAAAAGAACTTACCCAGAATAATACCAAATGTATGGTAAAGGTTAATGGAGTGTCGCTTATAGACAGGCTTTTGCATCAGCTTGAGAAACAACATCTCTCAAGAATAGTGATTGTTGTGGGCTATGAAGGACAGAAGCTGATTGATTATATAGCGACATTGGGAATTAAGACACCAATTTCATATGTTGACAATGCGGTATATGATAAGACAAACAATATTTATTCACTTGCACTGGCAAAGAATTATCTTATGGAAGAAGATACTCTGCTTTTTGAATCAGATGTAATTATTGAGGATTCTGCAATTGATGAACTTGTAAAAGATCCGAGAGATACACTTGCCATGGTAGATAAATATGAGAGCTGGATGGATGGTACATGTGTAAAGCTTGACGAATATGATAATATTGTTGCATTTGTTCCAGGAAAAAGCTTTGATTTTAAGGAAAAAGAGGAATACTATAAAACTGTAAATATCTACAAATTCAGCAAACATTTTTCACAGGATATATATGTTCCTTTCCTTGAGGCATATTGTAGTGCATTGGGAGAAAATGAATATTATGAACAGGTTCTTAGAGTTATAACGATGCTGGACACACCTGGAATTAAAGGTATGAGATTATCAGGTCAGAAATGGTATGAAATAGATGATGAACAGGACCTTGATATAGCAACAACACTTTTTGCTCCGGATGATGAGACGAGAATTAATCTTATGCATAAAAGATATGGAGGATTCTGGAGATATCCGGGATTGTTGGATTTCTGTTATCTTGTTAATCCTTATTATCCGCCTAAAAAGCTTAAGGATGAGCTGCGTGCAAGCTTTGATACACTTCTGACAGAATATCCTTCAGGTATGGGAGTTAATTCTTTACTTGCAGCTAAGAATTTTGGCGTTCATAAAGACAACATAATAGTTGGAAATGGAGCAGCAGAACTTATTAAGTCACTTATGGAGAGTTTTTCTGGCAAAACAGGTGTTATCAGACCTACATTTGAAGAATATCCTAACAGATATGCTGTTGAAGACGAAGTGGTATTTACACCGGCAAATGATAATTATACATATTCAGTTGAAGAACTGATAGAGTTCTATACATGCAACAAAGTAGATAATATAATTATTATTAATCCTGATAATCCGACTGGTAATTATCTGAAAAAGGAAGAGCTTATAAGGTTAATAAAATGGACAGACAGTCAGGGAATCAAGCTGGTGGTTGATGAGTCGTTTGCTGATTTCTCAGATGAACCGGATAATTCTCTTATAGAACAGAAACTTATTGAAACATATAGCAGATTATATGTTATGAAAAGTATATCTAAATCATACGGTGTACCGGGACTGAGGCTTGGAGTCCTTGTTTCCTCAGATACAGAAGCGATTGCAGCAATGAAAAAAGATGTTGCAATATGGAATATTAATTCATTTGGTGAGTATTATCTTCAGATTGCAGAAAAGTATAAGAAAGATTATGCAGCTGCAATGGACAAATTCCGCGTCGAGAGAAAAAGGTTCTATAATGAACTGGAGCAGATATCTGGTATAAGGGTCATCCCATCTCAGGCTAATTATTTTATGATTGAGATAACTAATGGAATGACAGCAAAAGAACTTATGATAAAACTGTTTAAGAATCATTATCTGCTTATAAAGGATTTAACATCCAAAGTACATGATGGAAAACAGTATATAAGAATTGCAATCAGAAATGATGCAGATAACAACAAGATGCTTGAAGCATTAAAAAAAGAACTTAATTAAAAAGGAGATAAAAAGTATGTTGACATTATTAAATTTAAATGTAGCAGGTTACATTGACCCATCTGTTATGACTTATGCCATTCAGGCTATTGCCGGAGTGATAATTGCTGTTGGTGCATTTCTTGGTATTTATTTAAGAAAGGCAAAGAAAAAGCTTAATAACAAGCTTGGAATTGATGAAAACAGAAACAAGGAAGTTGAGACAGATGATATCGTTATCAACGAATCAAAATAAAAATGCATTTTCAGGACGCCGTTTTTATACGGCGTCTTTTTTCTTGATTTGTTATTGATAAAAGTATAAAATAGTGTGGCATTATATTAATAAAAACAGTGAGGTAATTATGAGTAACAATACAGATAATAATATGCAGGAAACTAAGCCGGATATATTTGATAAGATTATGCATCTGCCGGGTCTGAGGGTGTTTGAACCATTGTATAAGAAGTATAAGGAAGTACTTCTGTATCTTTTCTTTGGAGTACTTACAACAGTGGTGAGTATAGGCTCATATGCGTTCTTTAATGTTACACTTGGAATTAATGAGCTTATTGCAAATGTTATATCATGGGTGCTTGCAGTACTTTTTGCATTCTTTACTAACAGGATATGGGTGTTTGCAGCACCAACTAAGACTGTGGAAGAATTTATGAAACAGTTGGTTTCATTTGCGGGTGGAAGAGTATTAACTCTTGTAATTGAGGAGATAATTCTTCTTGTGTTCATTACAATGTTGCATTTCAACAGTATGTTAATAAAGTTTATTGCGCAGGTTGTGGTAATTATACTTAATTATGTTATAAGCAAGCTGCTTGTATTCAGAAAAGATAAGAGTGAGAAGTAAAAGGAGAAGGTAATGGAAAAGAATGTATTAGAGTTTCTTGAAAACTCACAGAGAATGTATGGGGAAAAGACAGCGTGTGCGGACATGAACAATGAACTTACATACACACAGCTTATGAATCAGGCAAAGTTCATAGGAAGCTGTCTCTCACTTAAGATTAAGCCTACACAGGGAGTTCCTGTGTATATGGATAAGACATGTAATACATTATCTTTATTTATGGGAATTGTGTATGCAGGCGGATATTACTGTATGCTTGATACAACTCATCCGGCTGAGAGAATTAATCTTATATTAGATACGATCCAGGCAGATATTCTGGTTGTAGATAATAAGTCAGCCAAGAAAGCAGAAAAGCTCGGATTTCAGGGCGAGATTATTAATCTTGACGAATTGCTTGAAGAGTATGATGGACAGGCTGTGGATTCAGAGGCTCAGGAGAGACTGGAAAAGATAAGAGAACAGGCACTTGATACAGATCCTCTGTATTCAATATTTACATCAGGTTCAACAGGAGTTCCTAAGGGAGTTATTGTCAATCATCGTTCAACAATAGATTTTATTGATTGCTTTACGGAAACATTTGGAATTACTAATGAGGATGTTATAGGTAATCAGGCACCTTTTGACTTTGATGTATCAGTTAAGGATATATATTCAAGTTTAAAGACAGGCGCAACCTTACAGCTTATTCCTAAGATGTGCTTTTCGTTCCCAACCAAACTGCTTGATTTCCTTGATGACAGAAAGGTTACAACTATTATATGGGCTGTATCAGCGTTATGTATTGTAACAACTCTTAATGGATTCGAGTATAAGAGGCCATCTTCACTTAACAAGATTATGTTCAGCGGAGAGGTTATGCCTATAAAGCATCTTAATGCATGGAGAGTGCAGTATCCGGATGCAATGTTTGTTAATCTTTACGGACCAACAGAGATAACATGTAATTGTACATATTATGTTATTGACAGAGAGTTTGGTCTTGACGAGAAACTTCCGATGGGAAAGCCATTTGCCAATGAAAGAGTATTCCTGTTAGATGAAGAGGATAAGCTTGTTGATGCAGGCAGACCAGGCGAGTTAGGAGAAATATGTGTATCTGGAACAGCTGTAACCATGGGGTATCTGCGTAATCCTGAAAAGACAGCAGCAGCATTTGTACAGAATCCTCTTAATGACAGATATCTGGAAACTATATACCGCACAGGTGATCTTGGTTACTATAGTGAAGATGGTGAACTTTTCTTCTCATCAAGAAAGGACTTCCAGATTAAGCATATGGGACACAGAATCGAGCTGGGCGAAATTGAGACATACATGAATGCTATAGAGGGACTTCTAAGAAGCTGCTGTATATTTGATACAGACGAGAATAAGATTCTCGGATTCTTTGAGATAGAAGGGGCAAGTGAGCTTGACAGAAAGGGCGTAACACATGCTCTCAAAGATAAAGTGCCACAGTGGATGATTCCAAATGTGCTCGTTAAGGTTGAAACAATGCCAATTACTAAGAATGGTAAGATTGACAGAAAAGAACTTATGAAGATATATAAAGAACAGGAGGCGTAGGATGGTAGGAGTTAATGAATTAAAAGAGATTGCCATAAAATGTGGAACACCATCGTATATATTTGATACAGATGAGCTATGTGCAAGGATTGATGCCATGCAGCAGATTTTGGGATGCGGTGTTACAGTGTGTTATGCAATGAAGGCTAATCCGTTTCTTATAAGTGTGCTTGATAAGAAGCTTGATAAATTTGAGGTATGTTCTCCGGGTGAATTTGCGATATGTGAAAAAGAAGGCATAAACAGGGAGAAGATTGTACTTTCAGGTGTTAATAAGGAAAAGAAAGATATCCTCTACACGATGAAGACAGGTGCTGTTGGAATCTACACAGTGGAATCTCTTAACCAGCTTGAACTTATCAATTCATGTGCAGTTGAGTGTGGCATTAAGGTTAAGGTTCTTATAAGAGTTACCAGCGGCAACCAGTTCGGTATTAATGAGCGTCAGGTATATGAGATTGCTGACAGAAAGGATGAACTTAAGGGAATTATTATTGAGGGAATCCAGTGCTATTCGGGAACCCAGAAGAAAAAATTAAGCCAGATAGAAGCAGAGGTAGTATGGTTACAGGCAATAGCACATACATGTGAGACAGAACATGGTGTTAAGCTTAACGAGATTGAATATGGTCCGGGTCTGTCAGTTGATTACTTTGTTACAGACAAATGTGATGCCATGAATACTGATTTTGACGAGCTTAAAGAGTTTGCTGCGATGATTAAAGAAATGTCCGAAAAATTCAATGTTACTCTTGAGATGGGACGATATATTGCGGCTACCTGTGGAATTCTTATAAGCAGAATTGCCGATATGAAGATGAATGACACAACAAGATACGCAATTATTGACAGCGGAATTAATCATATTAATTATTATGGACAGGCTATGGCTATGAAGAAACCAAGATGTGAATTCATTCCAATGGAGTACACAGAAGGGTTTGCTGATGGTGCAGATCATGAGGTGGAAGTGTACTCACAGGGAGTGCAGCCATATAACATATGTGGTTCATTATGTACAGTAGGAGATGTAATTGTTAAGAATCTTGAATTAAAAGATGCTAAGATTGGCGATATGATAGCATTTTATAATATTGGAGCTTATTCGGTTACAGAGGGAATATATCTGTTCCTGAGCCGTCGGATGCCGGCAATTGTGTTGTATTCAAAGAAGACTGGCTACAGGATTGTTAGAAATCCAGTGGATACTTTTTTAATAAACAGCATTAGTACACAATAATTTTACAATTTTGTAACAAAATATGATTGACTATATGTGAATGAGAAGATAGAATGTTTTCTGTTCACAGATGTGTGATTAATAATTTTTTTGCGAGGTTTATTATGGATCAGTTATTAGACATTTTGAATGAAATTAACAGCGATGTGGATTATGAAGTATGTGATACTCTTATTGATGATGGAATATTCAGCTCATTTGATATTGTATCACTTGTTGGTGAGTTAAACGATGCATTTGACATTGATATTACACCAGTTGATATAGTACCTGAGAACTTTAATTCAGCAGAGGCTATGTGGGAGATGATTCAGCGTCTGCAGGATTAATCCAGAAAGTGGGGTAAAACAATATGTCACTAGTTTCTACCGGATTTCTGGTATTTTTATTAGTGGGAGTAATTGTATATTATCTTATACCTAAGAAGGCGCAGTGGGCATGGCTTTTGATATTAAGCTATGCCTACTATTTATGTTCGGGATATAAGACTGTTGTATTCATATTACTTACAACAATCGTTACTTTTACATCAGGAATCCTTTTAGAGAGAACAGAGGATAATCTTGCCAAGAGCCTTAAAGCAGAAGGACTGGCAAGAGAAGATAAAAAGGCTTTAAAAGAAAAGGCAAAGACATATAAGAAAAGAGTTGTAGTACTTGCTCTTCTTCTGGTATTTGGTGTGCTTGCAGTTGTTAAGTACCATAATTTTGCGATTGAGAATGTTAACGGCATAATTAAGGCTTTTGGTGGTAATGGCAGGATATCAACATTTACACTGCTTCTTCCACTTGGAATATCTTTCTATTCATTCCAGTCGATATCATATGTTATTGATGTATACAGAGGTAAAGTAAAGGCATGTAATAACATTTTTAAATATGCTTTGTTTGTTTCGTATTTTCCGCAGATAACACAGGGACCTATAGGAAGATATGACAGACTTGCACCACAGTTTTTGGCAGAACACAAGTATGATTTAGTTGTTATACAGCATGGATTGCAGCGTATGGCATGGGGCCTTTTTAAGAAGTTCATTATAGCTGACCGTGCAGGAGTCGTGTCTGATCTGGTATTTAATAATCCAGGCCAGTATCATGGAATATATGTAATAATAGGTGTTCTTGCTTATTGCGCACAGCTATACGGAGATTTTGCCGGTGGAATAGATATGGTTATGGGGGCTTCCGAGATGTTTGGAATCCACCTGGATGATAATTTCAGGCAGCCATTCTTCTCTCATTCTATTGGAGAATTCTGGCGCAGATGGCACATAACACTTGGTACATGGATGAAGGATTATGTGTTCTATCCATTCAGCTTAAGTAAAGCTATGAATAAGCTGGGTAAGTTTTTCAAGAAACACAGCAAAACAAGATTTGGTAAATACATGGCAAAGGCATTACCTATATGTCTGGCAGATTTACTCATATTCTTTATAGTAGGTGTATGGCATGGAGCAGCATGGAAGTATATCGTATATGGTATGTACAATGGTATAATCATGAGCTTTAGCAGCATTATGGCACCTGTTTATGAAAAAATGTTTAAAATAACTAATATTAATAAAAATGCACGCTGGTACAGAGGATGGCAGATAATAAGAACATTTATACTTGTTAATATAAGCTGGTATTTTGATAACGCAGCTACTCTTACAGATGCATTCAGACTTATGGGAAATACATTTAAACATGCATCATTCAGCATGGATGCTGTTATAAAAATGTCTGGAAGCCAGCTGGATTTAATAATATTGCTTGTGGGCTGCTTTGTATGGCTTATTGTAAGCATACTTAAAGAGAAAGGCATTGTAATCAGGGAAGCTCTTGACAGAAAGCCTCTGATTATCAGATGGGCTGTATACATAGCTCTTGTTATGTCGGTTGCAATGCTTGGCTATATTTCTAATACATCGGGTGGATTTATGTACGCCCAGTTCTAATCAGAGGTGCAGGATACCATGAAGAATAAAGCATTTAAAGAGATATTAAAATATGTGAGGGTGATAGTATTCTTTGCGGTTATAACCATACTTGTTGAAGCAGTTAATTATGTAATGGTTCAGCCAGGGTATGCAAGATATATAATCCATACGGTTGACAATCCGGATGATGGCTCTGATTATGATTGTATCGTAGTGGGAGCTTCACATGGAAGGGCTTCAATTGACCCGCATTATTTTCTGGAAATGGAATATGCAGTTAATCCAGTTAATATGTGTATTCAGGGCGCCACGGTTATTGATAATTATTATATGATCAGAGAAGCGTGCAATAATAATGATGTAAAGAAGATAATTCTTGAACTTGATTATCAGTACTGGGATAAGAATCTGAAACGTGATTGGGATTTTGGAGATCTTCTTGTATATGGGCAGCTTCCTTTTTCAACTCTTAAGATGGAGTATATTGCAAGTCAGTTGATGGATAAGGATTTCAGGACAATATATTTCAGAAGATATGCATTTGCAAAGAATTGGAAAATGGCTAAGAAATATATGGCTATAAAGAAGACTGATGAATATAAGAATTTCCAGATTGAGGGTGTTGCCGGAATCGATACAGAAGGACCATATCAGGGATTGGGATTTTTCTATCGAACCAAGGTAACTGATAAGAAGGGAAAGCTTAATCCATCACCATGGACATATGATGATCTTAATCCTAAGGTGCAGAAATATTTCCAGAAGATAGTTAAGTATTGTAAGGACAATGGAATTGAGCTTATATGTGTTACTACACCAATTCCACCATCGTCGGTTGTTTCGGGTGCTGCAAATGAGGCTAATACATATTTCAGACAGATATGTGATGAGAACAATGTGAAATATATTGATGGAAATCTTATTAAGAATGAGGTTCTTGATGTAAGCGATGATGATTTCTCTGACTGGGAAGGTCATATGAACGGTGAGCTTGCTGAGCAGTTCTCAGAGGTACTTACAGAGATACTTATGAAGGAAGATAATTCGGAATATTTCTATAGCGGCTATGATGAGTGTATAGAAGCAATTAAGGTGAGGGGTAATGAAAACTAAGGTGTTGAAGTATATAAGGGCGGTAGTATTTATCGCTGTTATAGCCGGACTGGTAAAATGCATAGATTTTGCAATGATGCCATCCGGATATATAAGATATATAATTCATGCAGCAGGAAATCCCGGTACAGAGGAGGGATATGACTGCATTATACTTGGAGCGTCACATGGAAGGTCTTCCATTAATCCTAAGCATATGATTAAGTCCGGATATGCAAAGAATCCTCTTAGTCTGTGCATTCCGGGAGAATCAGTTGTTAATTCTTATTACCTTTTAAAAGAGGCATGCAGAAACAATGCTGTGAAGAAAGTTGTGCTGGAGATGGATTACGAGTATTGGACTAATGATGAAGCAAGAGACTCAGAATTTGGGGATTTGTTTGAATATGTCCAGCTTCCAATGTCTAAAGTAAAGTTAGAATATATCAGAGATGAATTAATAGATAAAGATTTTAGAACTGTATATTTTAAGAAACTGGCATATACTTCAGATTTTAGTGAAGTTAAATGCAACATTAAAACAAAGCTGACAAAAGAATACAGAGATTACGATATCAGTGCGGTTAAGGTGTGTGATGCTAATGGACCATATATGGGCAGAGGCTTTTTTTACCGGGAGAATAATAAGGATAACAAATGTGATTTCTGGGTTCAGGAGTGGTCAGAAGATGATATAAGCAGAAAAGTTATAAAGTATTTTCAAAAGATTGTAGATTATTGCAAGGATAATCATATAGAAATGGTGTGTATTACAGAGCCAATAACGCCAACAGCTGTTGTAAAAGGACCTTCGAGAGATGCCAATACATTTTTTAAAGACATTTGCAGCAATAATAATGTAAGATATATTGATTTCACATTATTAAAAAATGATGTGTTTGATATTACGGATAATGATTTCTGTGATTGGGAAGGACATATGTATGGAGAGGCAGCAGAAAGGTTTTCTGGGATTATGTCAGAGGTTCTTGCAAATGGTAATGAAGAATATTTTTATGATAGTTATAAGGCTAAGATTGATGAAATAGAGAGGAAAAAGTCTTGAAATATTTAAGAACAGTGCTTTTTATGGCAGTTATTGCCGGCATGATTCTTATAATGGATTATGCACTTGTTCCATCCGGGTATATAAGGTATATAATTCACGAGACTAATAATGCTGGTAGTGATGATGGATATGACAATATAATAATCGGAGCTTCACATGCAAGATCTGCTATAAATCCAGTAAAGCTAGACGAAGCCGGAGCGTCTGACAACGCGTTTAATCTGGCTATACCTGGAGAGACTGTAACGGATTCATATTATCTTTTAATGGAGAGTGACCGTAATAATAATGTAAAAAGAGTTATATATGACCTTGATTATCAGTACTGGTGCAATTATGCGGAGAGGGAGTTTGAGGACTGTTTCATATATACATGGCTTCCTTTCAGCAAAGTCAAGATTAAGTATATTGCTGATAATCTGCTTACAAAGGATTTTCGTACTGTATATTCAAAGAGATGGGCTTATGAGATATCACCGTCTGCTATTATGAATAATCTTAAGGTTAAGAGCAGCACGGCGTATCGTAATTACAGCATGGATGCAGTTGAGATACATGATGCCGGAGGTCCTTATGCTGCTAAAGGATTTTTCTATAGAGACATGAAGCTGGACAGTCTCGTGCCATCAGATATTGTAGCATGGGATGAGAATGGAATCAGTGAAAAGGTTCTGGATTCATTTGAAAAGACTGCCCAATATTGTAAGAAGAATAATATTGAACTTGTATGTGTTACATCACCAATCACACCTTCAACGGTAGTTAATGGCTATTCGGAGAAGGCAGGTGAGTATTTTACGCGGCTTTGTGAAAAATATGGTATAGAATATTATGATTTTAATCTTCTTACAATGGATGTACTTCCAAGAACAGATGATGATTTCTTTGATGAAGAAGGTCATATGCTTGGAGAACTTGCGGACAGATATTCAGATATACTGGCATCAGTTCTTCTTGACAAATGCGACAAAAGTACCGCTTTTTATGGTACTTATGCACAGTTAGAGCAGGCAGTTTATGAAAATTATGTGACAAATCAGTGAAACTGATAAAATATGCTTGCTATAAAGATAACAATGTGCTAAACTTCATTCACTGCATATGTTGAATCTGCAGGTAGTAAAGAGTCATGATGTATTACATATCTGTTATTGCATTTGAGACACTTAGGCTACGCCAGAGGAAATCATATGTATTAATAATACGCCTGCTATGCAGGCACTTTACGCCGGTGTGGCGGAACTGGCAGACGCACAGGACTTAAAATCCTGCGGGACTTATACTCCCATACGGGTTCGATTCCCGTTGCCGGCATTATATTAAGGCTGTACAAGAATGAATGGATTCCTGTACAGCCTTTTTTGGTTTATAGAAGAAAATAAAAAAACTTAAAATTTGTGAAAAATTACAATGCGTATGATGTATGGGAAAATGTCAGAAGCCAGTAAATGCGGTGGTTGTGGGGTTTGCGTACAAGCAGCATAGAAGAGTTTTATTGCTTTTAGAAAGATAACAATGTTGATATTGTGAAAAATTCACAAAATGAGCACCGCATATATGCAGAAAGAGCGACATAGTTACCAATAAAATAAATTGACTGGAGAGGGCGTTTGTGTTAATCTTATAAAAGATTTCGGGAAAAGTGCGTGTTTCCCGTGCAACAATGAGATATCGTAGAAAATACGGTGTTTTAGAAACAAGGAGGCAATTTATGAAAAAGAACAGAAAGCGGATTGTGGCGGCGTTCATGACAGTTCTCATGGCACTGACATTAGTCCCAACATGGCTGTTGGGTGGTGTGTTTGCTACTACAGCTAAGGCGGATGAGAAATCTTATTCGTATGATGTTACAGAAGATAAGAATTGGAGTAAGAACACAAATATAGCGAAAGATACTAAAATTGGTACAGATGGCTATTTTGTAATTGGAAATGGCGGAGAAAAAGGAGACAAAGCAAAATATGCTAAAAGTGATACAAAATCTATTGAATTAGCTAGAGGCGGTGTTGGAACAATATCATTTACTGTTCCAGCAGGAATGGAAGCAACAGCTTCATTTGTGGTAACTGCAAGTGGAACAGGAATTGCGTATTATGATTTAATAGATGCATCGCAGAAATCTGTGTCACAAGAATCAGGTGCCGCGGGTTGTAAATTAACTGATACCAAGCCAAAAGTTACAGCATCTTATAAACTAAGAGAAGGAACTTATACATTCAGAGCAACTGCACCAACAGATGCTGATAAGAATGTAAGAGTATACAAAATAGAAGTTAATATGAAGTCAACTGGTCCGGTTGTTGGTGCTATGCCAACAGTTAAACCAGATTCATTGACAGCAAATTACAATCAGGAAACTGGTAAGGTTGATTTAGCTTGGGAAGCTTCTGTAGAAGGAAGTGGAGATTCAGTATATCAGATTTATGTAGGTGACAAGAAAGTGGATTCTGTAAAGTGTACAGAAAAAACATATTCTTATACACCAGATAAATCTGGAGAATATACATTTTCTGTTAAAGGAGCACTTGGTGATAAGGTAGAAGAAAAGGGCGCTTCTAAAACAGTAGCTGTAACACTTCCACTTAGTGCACCAACAGTTAAAGCAACAAGAGTTCCAACAGATGGAACAAAGATTAATGTTGAAGCATCTGGTTCAGAGGCAGAAAAATATGAGTTCTCTGTATATGATTCAGATAAGAAGCTTGTAAAGACTGTAGAAGCAGAAGCTAAAGACGGTAAGGCAGCAACAACAGTTGATGGTCTTAAAGAAGGATATAAGTATTATGTTTCAGCTACAGCTGTAAGAGGAGAAGAGAAGAAAGAATCTGACGCTGAGAAGATGGCAAGCGTAATGCCATATGCTGAAAAGGATACATCACAGGCAATACCTGGAATGACAGTTATTAATACTAATGATGCAGATAATTCTAAGACAGTAAGTCTTACAATAGTAAGAGAAAATGGAACTATAAAAGCAGGTCAGACAAGTGGAAAGAGTTCTAAGATTGAAAAGACAGGCGTTAAGTATGGAAGTTTAATAGCAGCTCCGGCTACTACAAAGGACTTCACATTTTCAGCGACTATTAAGGTTACAGGTGCTGAAAGAGGAACATCTACATCTAAGCAGCAGGGTGTATACTTAGGCGCATTTGCAGATACAAAGCAGGGAACTAAGGATATTATTTCAGCTGAACTTGGCACAGATGGAAAAGCATATTCAGCTTATATTGGAATCAAGAAAGATGGCGAATTCGACAGAGATGGCGGAGTGGATGCTAAACTTGATACAGAGTATAAGGTTACAATCACAAGAACAGGCAGTGTATATACATATTCAGTAAAAAATAAAAATGATGATGTTGTAATGCAGGAGTCTGTAACAGCAACAGCAGATGCGTTAAAGGAAGGCGGAGCAGCTATTCCAGCAATTGCACTTGTTGGTGCGACAGCTACTATAACAAACATTAAGCTTACGGTAGATGGAAAGGTTGCAGTAGATGCAGCAAACTTTACTGGATCATTTAATCCATTTGTTGATAACTGGGCAATTGTTGATGCTCCGGTTTTATCAGATGCAACAACAGAAGAGAATAAGAAAGATGGAAAGATTACTATCAAAGTTGATGAAGAAATCAGCCCTGTAGGAGCAGCAGAAGTATCAGTAGATATGATTGATGCCGAGGGTAAAGTTGTTGATACAAAGGTAGCCTCTTCTACAGGAGCAAGTGTAACTTTTGAACCAAAGGCAAGTGGTGATTATTCATTTAAGGCATATGCAACAAGACCAACAGAGACAACTAAGAAAGAGTCAAAGCCAATAACAGTTAAGGGATTCGTTCTTCCAATCAAGGCTCCTGTTGTTAATGCAAGAACAGCTACAGATAGTAAGGTAGAAGTTTACTGGGATGCAGTTCCAGAAGCTAATACATATAAAGTTGAGTATAAGAAAAATGGCGATGAAAGCTTTGCGGTATTGACAGAAGGAACAACAGCTCTTTCAGCTATGACACCTTCACTTACAGCAGGCGAAACTTATATCTTTAAGGTTACAGCAACAAGAACATCAGATGGACAGTCAAAGACATCTAATGATGTAATATTTACAGTAGCAGATCATGAGCAGTTTGTATGGAAATTCTCTGCATTTGGTCAGGGTGTAACAATTAATGAAGATAAGCTTAACGATAAGAAGAAATCAAATAATGGTTACTCAGGAAGCGTTAATACAGGTGATGGTTCTGTTAATGTATGGTCAGTTGGAAGCAAGGGTAAGTTAGTACCAGCTTCAACAGATGGTGTTGCTTTCTATTATGCAACAATACCTGCAAATAAGAACTTTACACTTACAGCTACAGCTAATGTTAATTCTTGGACATATACTAATGGTCAGGAAGGTTTTGGTCTTATGGCTGCAGATGCTGTAGGAACTAATGGAGATGCATCAGTATTCTGGAATAACTCATACATGGCTTCAGCTACAAAGGTTGAGTATTACAGCAGTGTTGATGAAGAAACAGGTGTGGCTTCAGTGAGCAAGACATCAGGAGACAAGATTTCTATGAAGCTTGGTATTGGCTCACAGGAAAAGATTGGCGTAACAAACGACAATATTGATAAATTAAAAGATAACGATACTGATACAGTAACTAATGAATTTAAGACATCAATGTCAACTCTTGATACATCTAAGTTAGGTAGCGAGGCAGGAACATATAATCTTATTGGTAATTATACTAATACAGATTCAACATTTGTAGGTACAACAGTTGAGAATCCAGTTACAACTATTAAACTTACTATTCAGAAGAATAACACAGGTTATTTTGTAAGTTACACAGATGCAAATGGAAATACAACAACTAAGAAATATTATGATACAGAAGCACTTAGTAAGCTTGATGCAGATAATGTATATGTTGGTATGTTTGCATCAAGAACTTGTGATGTAACATATACTGATATTTCACTTACAACTATTGATCCAGCAGATGATGCTCCAGCAGAAGAAAGACCAGTTGAGTACAAAGATGTAGTATTAAGCGTGTCTTCAGCTTCAACATCAAGCTCAGAGAATTACAAGCTTAAGGGTATGTCTAATGTAGATGGTCATGTAGTAGTAACAAAGGGCGAGGAAGTTGTTGGCGAAGGTGATGTTAAGGCATCAGAAGCATTCGCATTTGATACAAAGCTTAAGGTTGGTGATAACAAGTTTGTTGTTACACTTACTCCAGATGAGAACTTCAAGTTTGGTGATTACGAACTTCCAACATCATATGATCCGGTAGAAGTATCTAAGACAGTAACATATGCATACTTCACAGGTGATTTGATTTATGTAAGTGCTGAGGCAACTGCAGCAGTTGATGAAGCTAAGGCTAATGAGACTTATTCATCAAAGGCACAGATTAACTCAGGCAAGGGAACAAAGGGCAACCCAATTGATATCTACAATGCAGTTGCTTATGCAAAGGCAGGACAGAAGATTCTCCTTCTTGCAGGTGACTATAAGGTAGCTAATAACTTATTAATTCCATTTGGAATTGATGGTACAAGCGAGAAGCCAATCTACATGATGCCAGAACAGGCAGGAACAAGAGTAGTTCTTGACTTCGCGGGTACAACAGGAGAAGGTATAACACTTTGCGGTAACTACTGGTATATCCAGAACATAGATGTAACAAATTCAGCTAATGGTAAGGATGGTATCCATGTAGCAGGAAGTTACAATGTATTAGATTCAGTTAATACATACAACAATGGTAACACAGGTATTCAGATTAGTAGATTTTCAAATGTTCAGGCTAAGTCAGACTGGCCAGCATACAACACAATTAAGAATTGTACATCACATAACAATGCAGATGCAGGTTATGAGGATGCAGATGGATTCGCAGCTAAGTTAACAATTGGTAAGGGCAATGTATTCGTTGGATGTATTGCACATAACAATGCAGATGACGGATGGGATTTATTTGCCAAGGTTGAAACAGGAAATATTCCTTCAGTTGTAATCATGAATTGCGTAGCTTATGCTAACGGATATCTTGAGGATGGAACAGATGCCGGAAACGGAAACGGATTCAAGATGGGTGGTTCAAGCCTTGCAGGTGGACATGTACTTCTTAATTCAGTAGCATTTGAGAATAAGGCTAAGGGTATTGATAGTAACTCTTGCCCTGATAATGTAGTAGTAAGCTCAACATCTTACAACAATAACAACTACAATATAGCATTATATACTAACGATGCTAAGAATACAGATTACACAGCATATGGTGCTCTTTCTTACAGAAATAAGTACCAGAGTGTCTCAGATAGTCTTAAGGCTAAGGGAACACAGGATGCAGCTAAGTTATATCAGGCAACTGATTACTACTGGAAAGCAGCATCGGGTGATGCTAATGAAGCAAGCACAGCATTAACAGACAGCAGCTTTGTTTCAGTTAATACTAATTCAGTAAATGTTGATACAGCAACAGCATTAACAGAGACTGCAACATTACTTGCTGATACAGCTTCAGCAATCAAGTATACAGCAGAGCCTGTAACAAGAAATGCAGATGGAACAATCAACATGAACGGACTCATGATGCTCACAGCTGAGACAAGAGCAGCATTAGGTGCAGGTGTTGGTGCTGACGCACTTGATAAGGCTCCACAGCTTACAGCAGAGTCAAAGCAGATTCTTATTAATGCATTAGGCGAGGAAGAGTTCAACAGAATCGCAAGCTTATCATTTGCTTCACCAGTTCTTTCAAGAGAAGGTAATGAAGGAACACTTACAAAGGATTCAAGCAATATGGCATTGATGATGATATTACTTATGGCATCTGTAGCAGCTGTTGCTGGTGTGGTAGTATTTGAAAAGAAGAGAAGAATGGCTAGATAATTCTTTGAAAGTGTTAATACAACAGAATGAAAACTAAATAATCTATAGTATTAAATTCCTGAGGAGTATATAATATATACGACTCAGGAATTTTTTTTAGGGGATTATATTATTATGAAGAGACGGATAATAAGTGCAGGATTTGTGTTAATAATAACTGCGTGCATGTGGATAAGTATGACCACATTTGCAGCAGATGTGGATATTAAAGCAGAGAGTGAAGACAAGGGGTATGTGTATTGCGAGAGTGGAACACAGGCACTTGCCAAAGTGAATGAGTATCTTGATGATGTATGCTGGGATGACAGGACGGGAATATATGTTGTTTATCCGGGAAATGATGTGTCAGGAAGTGTTACGGTTAATAATAATCACAGCATTGCGGATTCTTATGCGGATTTTATATTTGATGTACAGGTAAGTAATGAGAAGATAACGCTGCAAGGAGCTGGGTATAATCTTTTGAATGTGAAGAGATGTGCGTATGAGACACATTCATATGGTCTTACAAGGGAACAGGCACTGGAGGCAGATGCAGTTGCAGATGAGATAGTGAACAAATGCAATGCAGAAAGTACTTTGGACAAAATAAGCTATATATATAATTATTTGTGTGAAAATGTGGTTTATGACAGTGCATATGAATTTGGCAGCATATATGATGCGCTGGTCGGTGGAAAAACTGTGTGCTCCGGTTATGCTGCCGCATTCCAGGTGATGATGGAAAAGCAGGGGATACCCTGTAAAATTATGGCGGGAAATGTTAATGGAACAGCACATGCGTGGAATGCAGTAAATGTATCTGGTAAATGGTATTATGTTGATGCAACATTTGCAAATACGATGGGCATGTGTGCTGATTATCTGTTATTCGGAAGTGACAGACGCGCTGACGTGTATGGAATTGGGGTTGTCGGCGGAGATTATGATAGTAGTGATGAGACGGTTAGAGAAGAAGCCATAGGGGATATAGATGATAACGGCAATGAAGCTGATAAGAACAGGCTGTGGTATGTGGCTGTCATTGCGGCGGGAGTGCTGGCTGCTGGCGCTGCGGCTGGATGGGGAGTTTTGAGGAAGAGGAATAAAATGTGAAAAAATAGATGGAAATATTATTTATTTTCCCCCAATATGATGATATAGTAAGAAAAAACGAATGTAACAATTAACTGTAGACAAAGAATAAAATGAGGTACTGAATATGAAAAGAAAAAAATTATTGGTGTTTTTGTTAAGCACAGCGTTTTCAATTAGCGCGATGGTGGGTGCATCGCATACGGCGTATGCTGATATCAATACGAATACAGGAAATTATTATGCTGGGCAAACAGGCGGCTATATAGCAGGAAATCTGGATAATAATACTCCAATATATGAGCCTGAATATGTTACATATGCCGATTCATTGATTCCGGCAAAATATCCGGATAATATGGATGAATTTAAGGTAAAATATCCGGCTTTGAGAGATCAGGGAAGTTATGGAGCATGTTGGGCTTTTTCATCTATAGGACTTGCGGAATTTGATCTTATTAATGATAAGACAAAAGATTCAAAAGTTGATTTAAGTGAGTTACAACTGGCATATTTTACATACAATTCAGTTCTTGATCCATTAGGTGGAACAGAAGGGGATTATACAAAATATCATTCAGAGAATACAAATACCAGCTATCTCAATGCAGGAGGAAACTATCAGTGGGCTATGAAGCGATTCAGCCAGTGGGTAGGAACTGTTAATGAAAATGATGTACCATATGACAATGCACTGGATTCTATTTCTTATGGACTGGATGATAAATATGCATATGGTTATGATGTCGCCCATCTTCAGAATGCATTTGAAATAGATATAAAAAGTCAGACACAGGATGTAAAGCAGCAGATAATAGAACATGGTGCTGTAGGTGTTTCTTATACACATAAGAATGCTGGTGTTAATTATATTAATAAGTCATATTATGATACATCAGATACAGTTATAGGATATGGTGACGGCGGACATGCAGTAATGGTAGTTGGATGGGATGATAACTATTCTAAGGATAATTTTACATCTACTAATTCGGCAGGAGAGACAGTTAAGCCTTCGAATAATGGTGCATGGCTTGTTAGAAACAGCTGGGGAGAAAGTACATCATATTATAACCAGTTAGATTATTTTTGGATGTCATATGAGACATACTCTTTAAATACAACCGCATGGGTATTTGATTTTTCAGCAAATGATGGATTTGATAATAATTACCAGATTGATGGCGGTCTGGAAAATCAGGTTGATTATTATTATGATAATGTTGCAAATGTATTTACAGTAGGTAGTAAAGAGGGGGTTAAGTCAGAAACATTAAAGTCGGTATCATTGTTGTTTTCTCAGACGGCAAATGTTGGATATACAATAGATATATATACTGATATGACAGACAGTTTAAATCCATTAAGTGGAACAAGAACATCAGGGGCAAATGGAGTGACATCATATGCAGGTTATTACACAATTCCTCTTGATAACGAGGTGGAATTAAAACCGGGAAGTACATTTGCAGTAGTTGTCAAGACTGACAAAAAAGCAATAGAATATGAATATACATGGTCAACCCAGCAGGACATAAATAGTAGTAATTCATCTGTTATATGGGAAAGAGAAGTAAGTAAAAATTTTGATGGAAACCAAAGAAGCCTTTATTATTCATACGGAAAGTTTGGGGTATCACCTTGGAATAACTATTGTATAAAGGCGTTCACATCAGATAATTACTATAAGAGTGATGCTGCGGAAGTTGAAATTGCAAAGACGGTAATAGAGAATGCACTTAAAGATGTGGAAGCTGATAATGAATTAACTGATACAGATATACAAAGAATTATAGATGAGGCATTAAGCAAAGCTGGAATATTAGAAATAAAGACTAAAGTAACAGATTTTAAAAAGGCAGAAGCAACAATAGAGAAAGCAGGAAGCATAGATGCAAGTATAGCAGTTACTTATGGTAGTGCAGCAGATACAGTTGTATATAGTACAGTAATAAAACAGTTACCAAAACCGGCACCAGAACCTGTTAAGAGAAATGGTCTGTGTAAGGCAGATGATGGAAATTATTACTATTATGTAAATGATGTGATTGATACAAGTTTTACAGACATAATACCATTTGAAGATGAGTGGGTTTATGTAGAGAATGGAAAATTAAACTTTGATTACACAGGAATCAGAGAAAATATGAATGGCTGGTGGAGAATAGAGAATGGAAAGGTAAACTTTAACTTCACAGGCATAGCAAGTAATGAAAATGGAGAATTTTATATAGTTAATGGAAAAGTAGATTTTGGCTACAATGGAAGTTATATAAAAGATGGAATTTCATACATGGTTTTAAATGGAAAAGTTGTATATAAATATTGAGAAGGTTATGCAAATGTGATACAATTGACTTCAATCGGTGACATAAATTGTGATGATTGCACAAATCACTGGATGAAGGGAGTATACATTTATGAAAAGGTTTTTCAGGAAAGGGGTTGGCGTTATTGCTTCAATTGCATTGGCTGTTGGAACAATAACATCAATGGTAACGTCTGGTATTGTAGCATCAGGCGCGTCACTTACAGACAACAATTTCAGTAGTGTGGGAGGATTTAACGAAAGTATTTATGCACAGATTACTGGAATTAAGGATGCAGATGTTACAGGTGTATCATATACAGGAACATCATCAGGAACACTTACAGGACAGGATCTAGAGTATCTTGTAAGAGATAAAAATAATGGAGTACGCGTTGATATTCCAGGGGTTACTCCGGGTACATATACTCTTACAGTTACAACTAAGAATGGTACTATTACTAAGAGTGGAATTACAGTAGATGCACAGGATCGTTCAGGATATGCACATTTTAATTATACAGATGGTGTTGGTGCATATAATGATGACGGTACATTGAAGAACAATGCGATAGTACTTTATGTAACAGATGAGAATAAGAATGATGTAACTCTAACATATGGAGGAGTTACCGTTAAAGGAATTGGTAATATACTTAATTCAGTTGGTAAGGCTTGCGGAGAGGCTGGACATGAAACTGATTGTAAGAAAGTCTCAGATGGTAAAACCTATTATGCTAAGGGAAATACTAATCAGGGAATAATTGAGAAACTTGCTGAAGCAGGAATTCCATTAGATATAAGATTTATAGGAACAGTAAGTGATAGTGGCTTATATAAGAGAGGTACATTTGATTTAAAGTCAAATAGCGGACTTATAGATGGACTTACTGCTTATGATTCAAATGACTTTGGTGGATCAGATGGTGACAACGGCCATATGGCAAGAATAAAATCTGGCAAAGATATTACTCTTGAAGGTATTGGAACAGATGCAGTTATTGATGGATGGGGATTCCATTATATGTCAGAGAGTGCTAAACCAGATTTAGGAAAGAGTTTTGAAGTTCGTAACCTTACATTTATTAATACACCAGAAGATGCTATTGGTATGGAAGGTGTACAGGAAAAGGCAAATGTTTCATCAGATCTTTCAGCAAGTGTAGAGCGTTGCTGGATACATAATAATGAGTTCTATTGTCCGGATGTTTCAAGCCCGGCAGAATCAGATAAGAGTGAGGGTGATGGTTCAGTAGACTTTAAGCGAGGACAGTATTTTACATGTAGTTATAATTATTTTGAAGGATGCCATAAGACTAATCTGGTAGGTTCATCAGATGCAAGTCTTCAGTTTAATCTTACATATCATCATAATTACTGGAAACTGTGTAAGGCAAGAGGACCATTAACACGTAATGCAAATGTCCATATGTATAACAACATATTTGAGGGACAGACAGATTATGCTATGAATGTAAGAGTTAATGCTTATATATTCTCAGAATATAATCTGTTCTATATGAGCAAGAACCCACAGAGAGATGATACAGATGCAGGTGTAATCAAGAGTTATAACGATTCATTCTCAAGTTGTATCGGTTCAATGGATGGCGTTAAAGTTACAGATAAGTCACAGACTGTAGATAATAAATGCCGGTTTGCAGCAAGAAATATTGATTACAGCAAGTTTGATACAGATAGTAATCTTTCATATATTCCAACAGGAGATTATCAGCTGCAGACAAGCATAACAGAAGCAAGAAAAGTTATAGAATCTAAGACAGGAGTTCTTAATGAAAATCCTGTTGCAGCATCAGATGTTACAATGTCACAGATTTCGTATCTTCCAAGTGGAGTTACTCCTGAAAATATTACATCATTACCAACAACATTAACACCAGGAAAAGTATCTAAGACAGTGTATGCATTTACAGTTGGTGGAACAGTTGATGTAACAATTAATTATGCAAGTGATGCACTCTCAGATACAGGAGTGCTTGTTAATGAAGCAGGAGAAAGTTTCCTTATAGCAAGTGGAACTGCAGTTAATCTTCAAGCAGGAACATATATGATTCAGCCATATAACGTTCAGGCTGGAGATGGCAAGAAAATGCAGAATCCTACATTTAAGACAGTAACAATTAACTCTATTGAAATAAGAGCAAATGATCCAAATGCACATTATCATGATTTTAAACTGGTAAGTACAACAGATGCAACTTGTGATAAAGAAGGAAGTAAAATATATGAGTGTTCATGTGGAGAAAAGAAGATTGAGATAATTGCAAAGACAGCACACAAATATGGTGAATGGGTAATTGAAAAAGAAGCAACAGAGACAGAAACTGGTATAAAGAGCCGTACATGTACAGTGTGCAATAACAAAGAGACACAGACAATACCTGTCAAGGGAACTGTTGATCCGACACCAACTCCAACACCAGGAGGAACATATTCATATAACTTTACAAGTCCGGAAACAGGCAGTGATATCTATAAGATAAAGGGAAATACATCTACTAGTAAAGGATCTGTACAATATGCAGGATTAACTCTTACTACATGCTTGAAAATGGAAGGCTCAACAAGTGTTGATTTTACAGCACCTTCAGATGGAACACTTACATTAGTGTTCGGAGCTAATGGTTCGGCTGTCTCAGGTAAGAAAGTAAAAGTTAATGAAACAGTATATACGTGTGATTCAGATGGTATAGTCACTGTTCCTGTGAAAGCAGGAAGCGTGTCAATAACAAAGGGTGATGCAATATTCTTGTTCTATATGAACTATAAACCAGATAGTACGACACCGGATCCAACACCAGATCCAGACCCAACGCCAGATCCTACACCTACTCCGGAAGTAAAGAATGGCTTACAGAAAGCTGATGATGGTAATTATTACTATTATGTAGACGGCAAGGTTGATACAAGCTTTACAGATATAATATCTGATGGAGATGATTGGGTTTATGTAGAGAATGGAAAATTAAACTTTGATTACACAGGAATCAGAGAAA